>WLWD01004000.1_pt1 | contig 33907 bp, 20 predicted proteins | sample 6712731 | NCBI WGS metagenome assembly WLWD01 (sample SAMN12718690, study PRJNA576275) | sponge metagenome | isolation source: marine sponge | host: Mycale hentscheli | place: New Zealand: South Island, Marlborough, Capsize Point | collected 2014-11-01
AACTCTCTGGCAAATGTGAATTGAGGAAAAAAAACAACAACAACAAAACAATACACGTTATTTAAAAGTTTTCTTTGTGATATTCTTTAGCTAAGTAGTGGTTGTAACACACAATGCTTTGACACAGCTGGACATGCACCTACACAACTTACCTTCGCAGTAGTCTAGTGGACAATGTATTTTCAGGTAAATACTGTGCCACGGCTTATAACCATGACAAAGAGCGCATTGACTTACCACCCCCACGAACTCGAAGAGAAATGGAAATCCATTAAGTTTTCAAGTTTTAACTGCACCCGCAAAGGAATTCAACGGTAAACAATTCAATTTCTAGGGTGATACGGGTACTGATCGATAAACCAGAGGATTCTGTTTAGTGCAATTTGGGACGGGGTCGACCACATAACTAACACAAAAACGCTAGGGTCAAAGTACAAAATGACATACGTACGTCCAAACATATATACAAATAAACTAGTGGTGCGCTCGAATAGCGCAAATGCATGGCGAGCGAGCAGACTCTTTTTACAGAAAAATAGGACAGAAATTACATCTAACTGTAGTGCACAGTGTAACCCTTTCCATTCTCAGTTAGCATCAGAGAATCTAAAGTCTCTGATCCCAGACTAAACTAACAGAATTACCTGAATAAACTTCGAAAGCAGTGGCAAAGAAGCGCAGCTTGACAAAGACTTCACAATTGTTTCAAGAAGAGAGTAGCTGTAAACTTTTTGGTTGAAACAAAGTTGCGTCTGCAGCAGGATTCTCCGCGCTCGTTAATTGAAAAATACTGGAACTGTGAACGCTTTACCTAACTTACGTAATTAGAAGCGCGGGCGAAAACAGAGGTCTCACGTACCCCATAAACAGATAAATAAATAAATAAATATAGCGAAATCTCGATTGAGTTACCCCTGATAGTGTCTCGCTCGCTTCGCTCGCTCGCCAATAAATAAACATCCCCGATTTTTTCATTTTTACCCCTGTAAGTGTCTCGCTCGCTACGCTCGCTCGCCAATAAATAAATAAATAAACTGACATCCCCGATTTTCGATTGTGTTACCCAAATGGCGAGCGAGCCTAAAGACTATACTATTTTTATATGAATGATTTTGACTTCTAACACTGAAGCTACTGATAAGGTCCAGTTTTTTTATTTAGCATACAGGGTAAAGGGATTTCGGTGCCATAGTAACAACTCTCTGCAACTGCTTGAATTGAAGGAAAAAAACCAACAACAAAACAATACACGTTATTTAAAAGTTTTCTTTGTGATATTCTTTAGCTAAGGTGGTTGTAACACACAATGCTTTGACACAACTGGACATGCACCTACACAGACTTACCTTCGCAGTAGTCTAGTGGACAATGTATTTTCAAGTAAATACTGTTGCGCACCGCTTATAACCATGACAAAGAGCGCATTGACTTACCACCGCCACTAACTCGAATAGAAATGGAAGTCTCTAAAGTTTTCAAGTTTTAACTGCACCCGCAAAAGAATTCAAAAAGGTAAACAATTCAATTTCTAGGGTGTTACGGGTACTGATCGATAAACCAGAGGATTCTGTTTAGTGCAATTTGGGACGGGTCGCCCACATTACTAACACAAAAACGCGAGGGTCAAAGTACAAAATGACATACGTACGTCCAAACATATGTGACCGGATTTGGGAAAATCCGCCTAAACGCGGCAAACAATTTTTTTCAGTCACCGGTAAAGCCTTATGGGTCGATTTTTTTCGAAAAATTTTTTATGGCAGAAATGGATAGACACCAGTTAGCTCTAGCTTATGACGCAGTTGTAAGCTCTGGCGTGCTCTAGAACTCACACTAGGAGGCTAGAAACACTAGCCGGTTGGACTCGTGTACGGAGAGTTGCTAAGAAATTATTGGCGGGCTTTTCACTAACAGCCGGGAAAAAACTGTAGCTAACTAATTCACTTGCTATTCTACATAATTCACGTACTCACGCAATTCTCGTCATCATAGTTTCTTAAGGAGCCCTGCATTAAGCCTTTTAGACTTCTTTCAATCCGCCTGTAACCGGTTTATTCCTCCATAGTGTCCCGGAGACACGCAGTAATAGTATACGGACACAAGCCACGCCCCCTGACCTTAGCAACGCCTTTACCCGGCGTTTTTTTCGAAATCAGCAATAATAAGTTTAGCAAAAATACTGAAGTGTTGTAGTGCGTAGGGCGAAGACGGCTTGTGCTACAGCTTCCAAATTAGGAGGAAGGCATCCCAAGGCCCCGTGCAGCCTACTGGTAGAATAAATTAGAAAACTTTAGATGCCGAGTTTAGCCGGGTTTTCACAAATCCGGTCACATATATACAAAAAAAAAAAAAACATCCCCGATTTTCGATTGTGTTATACCTGTAAGTGTCTAGCTCGCTACGCTCGCTCGCCAATTATTCTTACTTGAAAATGCATAGCCAATTCAAGTCACGAGCCAGTGTGAGTGAAATTGTTGAGTGTTACAGCTATTGCTTAGCTAACGTTAGCACAAAGTATACATTTGACAAACAAATACGTGTATACATAGTATTCATGGCAAATACAGCAGAAAGTTCCGGTGAAGCGTGTTTTTTTTTTTCCGGATGGTAGGAACACAGTGTCCTCAGCCAGAACCACTGCCCCCCTCCCTTTTTCCCTTCCCAATTGTCCAAGGAGGAAAGAGATGTTGTGAGCCGGACAATGTATCATATGACCCAGCCCTATGTATCAAGATGAAAATATTTGCTAAGTGGTTACTATGACATTAAAACCCTTTACCTTAGTTGGAATGCTCGTTATGGTGAACTGTTTGTCATTTAAGTATTCATAATGGCTAATTTTTTTACTACCACTCGGTAAAATGTTTGCTGGGCATCGCTACTTCGTACGGCGGTAAACAAAACAAAATGTTGCTAAGAAGGTTACCCGGCCCCGCGCAAGCGCGTAGGAGAAAAGGTACACACGTACGCCCACGCAAGAACAAAAACAATTTCTAGTCCTAAATCTAGTGATGTGCTCTAATAGCACAAAATAGCGAAGCGAGCGATGCATGCTCCCTGTAATTGCAGCTATTCCATGCATGCTTGGTGTGGCTACAAAATACTGTCAGATTCTTTACTTTGCTACCTGTTTCTGTTTCGTTTTAGCTCTCCTCCTCCTTGCCCTGTCTTTTTCATTTCTTATCGCTCTCCTTACTAATTTTTCTTCAGGAGTTTCTAACGCCCTCAAAGCTCTTGACCGAGCGTTTCTAACGTTTCGTCTACTGGGCATCGCTACTTCATACGGCGGGTGAACGAAACAAAATGTTGCTAAGAAGGTTACCCGCCCGCGCAAGCGCATAGTAGAAAAGGTACACACGTACGCCCACGCAAGAACAAAAACAATTTCTAGACCTAAATATAATATATATATATATCGCGAACTCATTAGAGAGTCAGCTCCGCTCGCTTAGCTCGCTTCGCTGAAGTATAGAGAGGACTTCTTTCATTGTAGCTTATTTAGAATATAAAGAAAATATTTTGAATAGCTAAAATGCTTATAACTTGCTCACTTTTCAGGAAAAAAAAGAGAACAACTATACCACAAGTCTAGTAATAATTTTTTTCAGACTGGCAACAATACTGAGGTGTTATAATGATGGTTCTTCACCATCTAGGATTGCTGTAATTTTCATGGTACCACTGGCCTTATTCACACTAATAATAATTTGCCTTATGGATAACATTCATAGTGCAAAATACTGATTGAGTAAGTGGACTGTGTATATTATAAATAGTGCTTTACCACCATGCCAATATAGTAAGTATGAAAATTGGACGTTTTTTTCTCATTGACACCAAATATTACTGTATCATGTACTAATAGACTATGTATCTTCACTTTCTGGTCATGTGTTCCAAGACTGACCTTTCCATGCACTTTTGTCTAACCATCATGCAATTCTCACTAATTACACATCTTGGTAAAAAAATTTGACTATCAAACTTTTCAGTAATAAATATTATTGTAGTAGTGAAGTTTTTAGTTGTAGCTATTGTTTGTGAATATTTTCAGCATGGTAACAACAAATTTTGATAATTGTATACATACTTCATAATTGTATATTGGCCTGTTATTCATTAGATGTAAAAAAAGTTGTGAAAAATATAATCCATCTATCTAATAGTTGAAATAATTGTAATGACCATCAATATGATCTATTCTTCTTTATGTGGTGGCAACAATGTATAATAATTATGTAGGTGAATCTTGCGTGTATCCAAAGGGTGTGGCAATTTCTGCTACTGTTTCATCAATTCTTCTAGTGATTCTTTCGGTATTGGGTGCAATTCTTATACTTTTCGGGAGCAAGTCAAATCAAGGAAGTAAGTTATCGTGCAACATACTCAAGCTCAAATTAATATTGCATTGCATCATATGCTCAACATAATGACAATTGTAGGTCAATGGTACATTTACATGACCGTTTAAATTTGGAACTATTGTGCAAAGTTGGTTTTAGCTTATCTATATAAAGATGACCAAAAAGTCTGAGTAGTTTTACTTACTTTCTTAAAGAAGATTAATATGTATATGGCAGTATCTGACATATTTTTATGTGTGTAAACTCTCAACATTAGAATTTAAGTTTGCTTTAGAATGACAACTTTTTGTATGTAATTATAATATGTGGTTATAATACATGTTATGAACACCTATCTAACAGAATTTAAAAAAAATCTTACATGCAATAATCTTGTACAGATTTGATCATTCTCCCCACATATTGCTTCAATCTTACCTCTATATTGTTTAAGAAAAATAACAACAGTCTGAAAGTATAGAAGCATCATGTATAATTCCGTTATTTTTGTTGGACACAAGAGAACAATAATTTAGAAAATTTGTCAAAATGAAGAGATGTTTTTATACACAGTCTATGGTGTATGAGTTCAATTGTTAGGTAAAAATATTTGTGAGGTATAATTTGTACTTAGCAGTAAATTGTTTAAATAAATCTTGGCTCATAATAATAAGGTGTTATTTGAACAAGTGTGTTTCTAACTATCACTTAGTATAAAAGTATAAATTTTTAATGTCTTTCAATACTTATAATTTGTTTTATTCATAGATTGAATTTGACCACAGATACAAAGTAATGTTTGGTAATTTGAGACTGAAAGCTGAGAAAACAAAATGTAGAACTTGTGTGTCATGTGATGAACATTTAGCAAAAAACTGATTCTACAACATGTAATGCATGTTTAAAGGTAGGTTAAAATTTCTGTCTACTTTTTATAGTTTGTAATTTGTCTTTCTTTTCACTAAGCAGAGCGTGTGTGAACAATGTGAAAGAATTGCCTATTTGAAGTATGCTACCGAATGGCTTAAAGTTTGTGCTAAGTACCGGGAAGATTTTGATAAAGAAAAAAAACAAACTCTCATGTGAGTAAATAAGTGTGGTTATGAGCTATACATATCAGTGGTGTAAAAAGCCATTTCGGTATGGGGGGGGGGTGGGGGGTGGGTTCCAAAGACATGTTTTTGAGGTTAAAATTTGTTCATGTGAGAAATCACCTCGCGAGATAATGCCCCAAAATAATGGAGAGGGAAGTGGCTGTGGGGTCATCGGGATTCTCGGCTCCTTGATTTCCGAGCTCCAGGTAGCATCCCCACTGCCACCAGAGATAATACACAGGCTGTTGAGGGATGTTCCACAGCAAGCTGGTAATCCCCCATTTATGCAGGAGACCCAAATCAAGCCCCAATCAAGATTCACCAGATTCTACTGGAATCAATATCTTTATTCAAAGCCTCACTGTACAAAATCTGAGGTGGGTGAGACAGGCCACAGTATATAAAACCCTATGTCTCACCCACACTCTCAAATCTGATTGGCCAACAAAACTACACCATGGCTTATAAAACCAAAAGGGTATACATACATTAATTAACACTTAATACATAAAAACACACAAAACTGTTCAATTAGTTCAAAGGCATGTGCCTGGCTCTTTTCAAGTTTGTTCTTGCTCCCTCTCACCTCCCTCTGGCTGAGTGGGTGTTCCCACAGGGGCTGCAGGGCTGCAACCCCCCCCCCCCCCCCCCCCCCCCCACTTCCTACACCACTGCATAATTTAAGGCTGCCATCACATAGCAATGCCTTGGTGCATTTAGTAGCACACTCCAGCTGAATAGTCGCATGTTATCTACCGTCCACGTAAAAAAATCCTCACACACAAAAGTAATGGATCCAGAATGTACTCTCTCGTACTGTTTAGGAATGGACAAATGGCTATGGTTCAACTTTGCCAGGCTTAGGGCCAGATGGGCTTTCACGTGGTAAGGCTACTATATTATATAGAAAACTGATATAGAATTCAACAAAAATTTATCGTTATGGGAGCAAGAATAAGAAAATGATATACAAAAAAAATCGGCTTCTAAAGTTCTGCGATAGCCGTGCAGTACTGCAGTGAAGTCCATAATGGTGACAGAGCTAATGTGAATGGACTTCCGATTTTTATTCTTGGAGGTGCTTTCTCCTAGTAGTAATTGCTGCTAACTCAGGGGATAAACAGAAGTAAGTTTATCATACCATTACGACCATGGCCTATTCCGCGGGTTTCATGCTCAAAGAGTATGACAGCACCCTTATTAGATTGATTGCTCAATTTATCACATTGTGGTATTCATAGTGGTGGGAAATATGCATTATGAGATAAAAGCGATGTCAAGTCTATTATATTCTAAAATTGTAGTCACAAAAAAAATTGCTTTCAAATGACATAATATATCGTAAAAGTTGTGTTCAATGTTCTTAATACTCTTATGACCGTAAACATTAGATTAAACAAACTAGAATGTATTTTCTTCATACCCTGTTGTCAACTTTCTGAAAACTGATATTGTATTTTAATTGACACTTTCAGCATCCACGTGACTTTAATTGTGACTGGATTCATTCCTTTGTTACTCTTTTATATGACACTCATCATAACTACTTCTAAGTTTGCTAACTGCAGAAAAACTTAAATTGCTTTTAGAATACACCATATATGACAATTTTGTAGAGTCTAGCTCTAATCCTCATTGACTTATTGATGTGTATTTTAGTTTCATTTTTATTTAACATTATATTTGTTAGCCTATAAATTGCACTGAATATCAGGTGACAAAAAATGAAGACAGTACTATGTAATAGTGGCTTCAATTCAACAGCAGGGCAAAACAGCTTTGAGAGCAACATTTACATGCAATTAGAACAAACCTAAATTAAGCAATACAAATAAATCTGTATAAATAGTTTATACAAACAGGTATTTGTAGATTATATGCTCCATTCCTTCATAAAATAATGTTTTAGATATGGAGCAGAAAAAAATGTCTCAAAACATCTTTATAAGAAATATTTTCCTTTCTTGAGTGGCCAATAAAAGGAAACTAGAATATCTAGAATAATACGCTTGTGTGTCAGCAATCGTGACCAATGATGGGGTGTGTGTTCATGAACAAATTATGAGCTGATCAGAGCTGGTAAAACATCATCATTACCTGAATGGAAACAATGTCAGACTAGAAAAACATTAGAACTTTCAGTGGCACTCACTGGATTCAAACCTGCAGCTGTAGAAGAATGCAGAGTGTACACAAAAACCAGGAGAAGGCAGAGGAATCCATGAATTAAAAATGAATGACTGAGGGAAAAAATGAGAGCAAAAATGGATAAAACTACAATTTATTATTTCCTGAAAAAAATACTGATTGTTGTGTGCTTTCAAATTAATTTCAAAATCAATTCTTTGAGTTTGAAATTTTCAGTGTAATATTATATAGCTACCAAGAAATAGTTTTGGGGCTCATATTTACTTTTTATGGTGTTCTTTACAATAGCACTACCATCACTGTCAGAAAACAAACCAAAAAGTCATCCATACAACAGACAGTGTTTTGATTGTGAAGCAACACAAAGAGAAATGAGGTTTCCTATAAACAAAAGAGTACCAATTAATGTTAATTACTGTCAAAGTTGTGGCCAGGTAAGTACAGTAATAGCTAGTTTTATTGTTTTTGTAATTGTGTAAGGGTAAGCAAATAGAAACGGGCATATCCAACTGGTACCACACTATTACACTGCAGAAACATGAGCTGAAATGTGTTGACAGGGCCTGGTCTATAAGGGAAAAATTTAAAATAATTCTAGCCATTCAAAGGTGTTCACTATGCTGGATAGAAGTGTGCACATATTGCTATATTTCATTTTTATCATACACTGTGAACCAAAAGGTGTGTATTTCACACCAAATTAAATGTCAATCACTTGCAACAATAGCTGCACCTAAATATGGTGTGATGTGCACACCTCATCATTTTGTGCCTGAATCCCAGATTTCATCCTAATCATATAAAGAGAGGAGTAGTGAGATGCTTGTATCAGAGAGCTAGGAGGATAATAAATATGAGTGAAAACTTGAAGGAAGAAGAGAAACACCTACGCAAAGTACTTCAAAGTAATTGGTATGACAATGCAACTATTAGGGCAGGCTCTAAAGAGTTACCTTCTAAATATCACACAGATACTGAGCAAGAGAAAGGTGTTATTCTTACTATTCCGTAGATAGCAGGATTGATTGAGAGCATTCAGAGAGTGTGTAGAGACCTTGCCATCAAAACAGCATTTAAATCGGGTAAGACACTAAGAGCACATCTTTCTAAAGTCAAAGATTCTACACCTATTACCACAGAGTCATCCATAGTGTACAGTATACCCTGCAGTTGTGGTAATGTATACATAGATGCTTGTAAGAGAGGTGATGAGTAGGTTTCAGCCATTGCTGAACATGCTTGGCAGCAGCATCACCCCATTAATGGGAAAAGGTAAGAGTTGCAGACAGAGCCTACACATACAGATGACACCTGACAACAACAAGTTTAATAAAGACATAGGTTTAGAGCTTCCAGGATGCTGGCTATCCATGCTGCATGCAAATCACCCTCCGGATATAATAAACAGTAACCATGCCCTCCAGAAATCGTGCTGTTTACTGTGTGTTATTATATCACCATTCGACCTCAGTTGACCCTGATGAGGATGCTGGCAAGAAGTCGAAACATCGGGTTAAGTTATAATTAACAATATTGGCTGTTTAAAAGAGAAAACTTTCCTATTATTAAGCATATTATTATAATAAATTCTAGCCAATAATAATCTATAATAATAATTATACTTTTGTTTTATGGTGTTGTTTAGCACTGCTCAAATTTAAGCATGAGTAACCCAAAGCTTGGAAATATAAAAGAAAGTACATAATATTACACTCGTTCCTGTTCAATGTCATTTTTGTGTTTTTTTAAGAATATTAATGGCACAGCATTACCTGTCATTTTGTCTTTCTGTTATCAAGAGGTATATAAATAATAACCAATGAATAAATCAAATATACAACTATTGAAAAATTATGTTTTGATATTATTATGTTTGTATGCTGTTATACTTGCAGTGGACAAAGAAGTCAAATTAGAATATAGTAATAGATATGAACTAATTTGTAAAAATTGCTATTCCTATTACCAAATTATCAATGAAAAGCAACAGGCCACACCTAACAATTACTATACTGAAGAAGGAGTTAATGACAATCAACATCCAGTTGTTGTGTCTACAACCGTGTAACTTATATTATTTTAATGCATCAGTTTTTAAAAATGCAGTTTTTTATCACAGTTTGCTTGAATTATAATGTCTGTCAGATGTGTTGCTTAAAAATTATTGAATTGCTAACCAATTTGTGTTAATATACATTTTTTGTGAATATGAATAAATACTGCATGTATGACTGGCTTATGAGATAAGAAGTTGGGTGGGACTAAATGTATTAGTCATAACCTTAATGTAGATGCATAAGTTTTAAAATGTCCATATGGCACTTACCCACTTGAGTGAGTCTTTACGCTCTTAATATGTACCCCCATGCCCATATTACGAGAAATATTGGTATCCCTTCGAAAATATGGGTATCCAAAGTTCCCTTAACCATATTTACAAAAAAAAAATATGCTTACCCTTCGAAATAGTAGCTAGCTAATGATGGTTCTAAGTAGTAGCTAGCTAATGGTGGTTTGAAATAGTAGCTAGCAAATGATGGTTCGAAATAGTAGCTAGCTCACTGGAGAATGAACAAATGGGGGGGGGGGGGGATTTGCAGAACTTTGACCAGTAAGTTAACCTCCTGAGCAGTGAAAGATAAGTGCATTAATTATTATTAATTTTTATACTACTGCAGTTTTAGCATGTTGTTATTTTTACACTTGCTGTAGTTCGCGGGTTCCCACATCAGCTTATGAGCTAACTGGAACATTACAAAGAAAAAGATATTGCTAGCATTTTTAAATTGTAAAGCAATAAATAATATAGTTACAGGGAATTTCCTCTAGCCCCTCTCACGCATCTAGCTATGTCTCTCCTTGGTTCTTGTCGCACTGAAAAGACCCACAATCTCTCATGCTAATTAGGAGGGCCCCCACTATCCCCTACCTACATTGACCAAATCAATCTATATTCAGCTCTTCTTCTTGAATCATGGAGCTCCCTTTTCCTCTATCTATCTCTCCTGCTTCTGAAACTCTTGTGTCTTCTATTTCTAACTTTAGCCTTTCTTTGAAAACTAATTAATCTCTTCCTCCTTTACTTGTCTATTCCACCTGCGTTTTAGTTATAATTAATTGTTCGCCTTTTTTCCTTCTCTTCCCTACGATTTTAGACCTACACCACCTTCTTATTTTTACCTTCCATTCGTCTATTGCACCCGGCTTTTTTAAAATAACCAGCACTTTCTACTGAATGTGATGACACATTACCTACAATAAAGTGACGATGCTTTACCAAACCGTACAAGCTCATGAATTATTCATGAATACACACACCGTCGATCGTCGTTACCGACACACAAGCGTATTATTACTAGTGGTGTGCTTGAGCACAAATGGCGAGCGAGCCTTAAACTACACTATTGTTAAATGATTGATTTTAACAACTAACACTCAAGCTACTAAAATAAAGTCTAGTTTTTAAATTACGTATGCGGTAAAGTGGCTTCAATGCCATAGTAACCACCGCAACTGTTTGAAACAAAATCAAGTCACGTTATTTAAAGTTTTTCTTTGTGACATTCTTAATAGTAATTGTAGCGCACAATACTTTCACACAACTGAACATACCTACGCATGACTTACCTTCGTGGTTCGTCTAGTGGACAATGAATTTACAAGTTAATGCTGTTGAGTAGGGCTTATAACTGTGACAAATAGCGACTAACTCGAATAAAATGGAGCTCCCATAAGTTTTTGCGTTTTAACTGCACCCGCAAAAGAATTCAAAGCGGTATACGGGTAATGGTCGCTAAACTGGAGGATTCTGTTTGGTGAAGTTTGGGACGGGGTCGAACGCGGAGCGAACACTGACCCTCCGTATTTTTGTGTTCGCTCCGCGTTCGACCCCGTCCCAAAATGACATACATACGTCCAAACATATATATAAATAAATAAACAAACATCCCCGATTTTCGATTGTGTTACCCCTGTAAGTGTCTCGCTCGCTACGCTCGCTCGCCAATTATAGATAATTTGTGACAGTCTATAGGAAAACCAGGCACAACGCGGCACCCTTCGAAATTTTTTTTTTGCACTTACGGGAGTTGTCGGCGTCCAGATATTGAGCTCTCCAAGTTTTATCGTCGTAGCTTAAGTCGTTCCCGCTATAATAGACCTAACCATTCCCGTCGGCTTGAAACAATACATTTTTAAGAATTCGATCGATCTTTTCTCGATATTACGCACGCCGCGTTGTGCCCTGTTTTCCCGTAGACGGTCACATTTACAATAGTAATATGGAAAAGTGTTTCTGAAAAACACTAAAATCATTAATGAATGGAGATCTCTAGAATTTCTTAGTTTCATTTATAAAATTGAAGACATAACTAAAATGTGTTTTATTTAATATAATTTTAACGTTTTGTTATAGCCAACCAATTCCATAATTTGTTAAGAGCATAGAAAACTTGTGAAACTTTAAACTACAGTTGTATGTTGTAACTGGACTATAGCCTTCTAACAGTAGGTGAACAAGATTTAAGACACATTAACTTCAGGCAAACTAAATGAATGTAGCCTTATTTTGTAATCAACTTTTATCAGATTTGACCTTATGTGAATTATTTGTGCACAATTGCTCACTCACCATTTGTACTGAAGCACATAAGTAGTTATATAGATTAAATAAGTACATCAAATAACAAAATTTAACTTTAATTTAAAGACTAGCAACAGAAAGTGATTCTACACTCTTGAAAACTCTATGCTAAAGCTATTGCACATAAACTATCCTATACTCCACACAATATTTGGTGCCCTCTTGATGCTTCCAGAATTCTTCAAACTCTTAGGCAGCTTCACTCTTTCACAATTAGTGTGGATGACATTACACCGTACCACATATTCTATGTCCATGTCAAACTCCCACCCTTCTAGCACACAGACCCTTCAGCTAGTGCTCACCAATCGCAATAAAAATTAACGACTATATTAAGATTTTCTAAAGCATGCGAGCTTTTTTCAGTTTCTATTTTACATTTTATCCATTAGAGAGGTGGGACCATGGCCCCAGCAATTAAAGCATTTTCATCAGCCTATATTCTGTTTTCCTTGACATTCTAGTCTCCTTTAGCACACTCACAATTAATGTTCTAGTAGCTACATACTTTGAAAGACTTAATAAATTTGCTTATAAATAAAACATAGACTTCCGAGCAAGACTCATTGGACATATATCACTTGAAGGCTGTGGGTTTTCATTTTTGATATACATAATTCATACTCAGAATTATTTAATTTAGGAAGAAATTGGACTGTGACAAATCAATGTGTTACCTTCCATATTGCTACAAGTTTTTAAGAATTTCTAAAGCATAAATAAGAGTGATTTCACTTGCACTGACAATAGCATTTGGGTAATTTCGTGCCTATCTGTGTAACCAATGAGGGGACCTATTTGGAAAGACATTATTGTCCTGAGTCATCCAGTACAAGGCTCACTGTTAGATTGGCGACGTTGCGGCAGTAACTTTCAGGATTAGGAAAGTTGGAACAAACGGCTGGTTGGGGTGGGTAAGTAGTTCAGCACCACAATAACTCCACTGGTTCAATAAGGAATAATAACAGATGTTCTTATAATGTAAATGAAACAACAAGAGAATACAATAATAATAGTAACGGTTGGCATGGGCATAAACCGGTACTGGCCGTGAGCAGTCAGTGAGGCTTTACAAAAATAAATTGCACGCGCAGTGTAGCTAAATGCCATGAATGTTTGTGGAGGTCTGGCTAGGCCCGCACAAAGAGATACTCCCAAAACAATTATTAACTCACATTCATTTTAATCAAGTCAATCTGAGCGAACAGATCAGCACAGAATTTAGTAAAATGTTTTATATTGACTCACAGTACAATAATATGTATATAATTATGAAGAAAACAAAAACAATATTTGTTCTGCACAATTTTAATCACTAATGAATTTAATATTCCAATGCTAACTTTAGCTATTCTCACAATGTTAGTGCTTTGTGCTACCTACGTTGACGTTTGGACGCTTTTCTACCTTGGACACAGTCTTCGATCTATCATCTGGAGTGCTACTTTCAAAAATTTCATTAGTATTCACTTCCCCTGGAGTATTTAATGGCTGTGACTGATCTTCAACCATCGCTGATTCTTTTGAATAATCATAAGTGAAATTTTCTCCATTAGCTTTTTTTAGCTCTTCAAATCTTCTAATATGTAGCATACAGCAGATCTTACAAATTATATTATTTGTACAACCAGTTATATCCAATTTTCGCAAATGATTTTTACATATTTTCTAATACAAGCAATAAACAATAATTATAATGGTATTAGGTCATATGTACTTTAATGAACAAGTGCAGTAAAAGAAAATTAACTAGTGAAATTGTACATTCTTATTAATGAATATTAATTATAGCAATCTATACAATGAGCTACAAAAATTGTACTCACTATAAACTACTCCCCTTTTAAAAACTTCTTATATTTCTTAGCTTTCTTGAAATCCAACGTTGTGTTCAGCAGAATTGAAGTAAAAGTATATTACCCATTTATGGCACACTAGAGTTGAATGTCCTACCCCACACTACAGTATCCATCATTAAAAAGATTTGAAATATGTCCAGTAAAATAGACATAGCATTGAGAAAATAAATATTATTATGGAAAATATGGTTCTGGTACAACATTATGGTGAAAAACAGTGTTTCCACTCCAATTATACAGTCAAATTACAGTTAGATCACGTAATTTTTTTATGTTGCACACCATACATTATTATTTTACCTCTAAGAAGATCTCAAAGACGATGTTAATACACAATTCTTTACCTGATTGCATGATGGACATAGACAATAATTTTTAGGGAGTTTAGAGTTACATATGAAGCAATTTCCCTCAATTACTTCTATTGACATTTTCTTTATCAGATAGGCAACAGAAGGAGCATTGGCGATTTCTACATAGAAATATCACTTGAATAATCATAATACAAAAATATTATTTTAAAAAATTACTTTCATTTTCTTCTTTATATGAATCATGGCAGGATCTGCAAACACAGCCAAACTTTACAATTTTAGCAATGCATGCTTTATGCTTCTTGGAACAACTAGAGCACATTGGCTGAACAACACATAGAGCCTCGTTAAAAGATAAACAAAAAATAAATAATAAACATACCCCAGAACATGACTGACAAAGCTTTTCTCCGTCATACCAATGAAGATATTTGTCACAGTCAATGCATTTGTCATCATCTATCTTGGGGTTAAACTTTACTCCAACAATTTCATCCTAAAAGTGATAAGTATGTTAAAATATAAGTCACATTTATTATACTTGCAGGAAATCTAAATCACCCCAAAAGTTTAGTTAGTAGCCATGTACTCAAGCACATACAGTATAAATATTATGTACATCAGTAGGAAGCACCATTACAAATATACTGAACAAATGTGTTTTAAAGTTGAAGCAAAAAAAAAAGCCAAGAGACATAGGAAAGTATAATTTTGCCCTTCGAACTATATCAGAAGTAATCAAATGACATGCTAAACAACCTTTGACTACAGAAATCTTTATCATAGTACAAGAGATCATAAATAACAACATGAGGTTGCAAGAATCTAAACTTTGTAAGACATTAATAGAGTAATTAAGTAAAAAGTAAGAACAGCAGATTTGAGTGAGTTGTGTAAGACACTGACTGACAAAGGATGATAAGCGATGGAAGCAACTGGAACTGAATTTATAATATTATATACTATTAGAGAATTATACTTACTTGCCTCGTGTTTTGGTTCACTGAATGAAGTAGCAGATTTGTGATGACTACATAATTTCCATAAAATCAATACCAGCGACATAAGTAAAAAACTATACATAAAAAAAATTACTGAAAAAAATAATGCTGATTTTTCCAAATGTTGTAAAGGGGTATTTCTTTGACAATAGTCTAAAAACAAACAACAACAAACAAAACACAATGGGAATTACAGTAATAAAAAGAATTAAATATACACTTATGATTAGTATTATGCCGAATTCTTGAGTAATTATTGTAAATTTAACAAATACATGTATCTTATGCTTTAGTCTCTATCCTTTCCATAGGCATAACACTAAATTTCCAGACAACAAAATGATTAAAGTGATCCTGGGAAACCTTCATGTATGTATACTTGAAAACAACAATGTACATCAATACTCTGCTTTACACTTTGGTCATATTAGTTGTTGTTATGCCATATATTTATACATATACGCACATTCTACTTACTCAGACACAGTTTGACAAAATTTACCAGACTTAAACAGTAGATCCAGCCTAATTATCCACTATCCATGGTTTGTAGTCTGGAGTGGTGACTCATGTAAATTAGGTCGTTTTAACTCCCAAGGTTTTGTTCACTAGGACCAACACAACCTCAGCAATATTAGCTTTTTAGAGGAAGAGCAGCTATAAAAACTATGAAACTAGTTTAAACAGTTAGGTAACTGGCAAATTTTACACAACTCAGTAGGCAGTCTGTAATAGCTGATTTTTTGGATAATAACCAGATAGTCCAACCAGGATATCTGGATAGATAGTTTTTTATAATCATTCCAGCTCTACTCAAGGCATCATATAGCAGCTACAGTTAACCCTTTCGACACCAACTTGCTCCAACACTTCAGAAGACTTTTAGAATTCGAATTTGATTTTTGAATTTCTATCGCAAAGCAACAGCAAAAATTCACAAATAAACAGCCAGGCATATACAGTAGGTAGCTATAGCTTTATAACAAGCAAAATAAGCTTCTAAAATCCTGAAAATGAACCGGAACCTGTCCATCTATACGGCAGGTTTCAAGGAGAGTCCAAGGAACTAGCCCAATTGATTGCTCTCGATGTCCGGTAGGAAAAAAACTTTATCCATATTCTTCCAAAATGTGGAGGGACTCTCTATAGGGTTCATACTTTCTATTCTGAGTGTTGGAAGTCCGTAGGCAACAAAAGATTTGGGCGCTCGGTGTCCTGAAAATTCTCGGTCGCAATTTTCTCGATCTCCTTTCTCAGACAATTAAAAAAATACGCAACCTGCCCATACTGGTTCAATTTTTTTTAAAAGGAAGTACAATGCTTACACTACGTATAATAAAGAAATGACGGTTCAATTTAAAATAGATTTGTTTTAAATTCAGAGATGTAGACCTGTTCTCGCCTACATATATGCGGTTACAACGTCGAAAGGGTTAAAACATTAAGCTATAACATTTGAGCATACACATGTAAAAGGTGTACATTTAAGATTAAATTCAATCAACAGAATTTGCCTGCCGTATATAGCTACCTAAAATGGAAATAATAGCTATCCTTTACTTTCCATTAATTAATTTTCAGTAAATTTTTAGTATGTTGAAAGTAATGTGGAACAGTACTAGAATTCTTAAGAAATTATAGCAATTTTTTATCAATTAAAACCATAAAATAAGTAGCAAAATGAAAATAAAAAGTCTAGTCTAGATAAACACATATAGATATACTTACGTTGACTAGCTATAACTCCAAGACTAATCCACAATGCAAATACTAGCAAAAAGAAAATGATTGTGATTATGTGCAGTCCATAGATTAAACGCTCTAAAATTGGAAAAAAGGATCATAATAATGCAGTAAAAGTTTATCATCAAAATGGGTGCATTGAATTGAAAAGTTTATCATGAAAGTTAAGTACAAACAGAAACACCATGTCACATTAAGTAGAAATTGGTTAATTGTAGCTAATAAGAGGGTAGAATAGACAGGGGAAGGCAGCGTAGAGTCCATAAGGAAGGCAAAAGTATGAAAAAGAAGGCAAAAAACTATAACTAAAAAGCAGGTGGAATTGGCAAGGTAATGCAAAAGGAAAGCAAAAGTACAAAAGAGAACTATTAATTGTACTAAAATGTGGGTGGAATCGAATCCTCAAGTAAAGGCAGCATAAATTTAAAAAAAAATGGCAGAAGTACGAAAAAGGAGGCAAAAGTTTTGCAAAGCATAAATGCACAATCAGAGATTCAGAAGAAGGAGAGGTAGATAAAGGAGGAGAAGGGACTCAAGAAGAAAGCTGAAATAAAGGAAAAGTGGGGGATAAAAATTCCATATAATCATAATATAATAGTCAGTCAATAGTACTTACTATCTTTCCGATCTTTCAAAAAAACGATGCTAATGATAAATTCCACGATTAATAAAATACATCCCAATATATACATTATCAATCCAAATGAAATATATACAGTGTTGACATCCTCTGACCCCACTACAAAAAAAGAGCATAGACCAATGGTTAGATCATTTCCAAGTATCACAACAATATAAAAACAAGTAATTTTGTATTATATAAGGAAAATATGGAAATTTTAAATGTGCTACTTTAAGAACATGACTAACTACTTGGACATCAATAACATTATTCAGTGACATTATAAATAACAAAAATTACCACATTAATAAAATCTAAAATACCTCACCTCGTCTGTAAGTAAATTTAATATTCACACTTTCGTTGAATTTTTTCTGTCGCATTATTGTTACATTATAATCAATTTGGGTTTTGAAATCCAATTGCAGATTCTCATTTTGACGTATCACTTTCATTTCGCTCAAACCATTTTCACTACCATTATCAATAAGGGTGATGCAATCTCCACTGAAATTTGAAGTGCAAGTTAAAAAAAATGAACATTCAGTGTATTTTGTGATGTCAAATACATCAGTAGCAACAGCATCTGTGTTCATTTACAAGTGATAATGCTAGTAATTCTATACACAACAACAAAACTAACCAATCAGAACTGAAGTATTATATGTATGAATATGGTAGGATGCAATAATCGTCACTATCACTTGATTTTCATCCAACATTTCAGTATCACTTAGCATTGCTTGAGCAGTATATACTTCAGTGTTATTACTATCACTGATAAGGGATCGATATATTTTTACACTATTTGATAATCCGTGTATGTCAATGTTGTAAAGAACATTACGATAGCAATCATTAGAAACCTGAAAAGTGTAAAATAGCATATCTGAAAGTTTAAACGGGTTGATCCTAAATGCTAGTTACAGATGAAATGCTAGTTCCAATTGAATAAATACACCAAAATGAAGTGAAAGCTTAGTAAGCTAGCCTAGAAATATTCGCCATCAATTATATGAAGATTATGCCACTTCAGACATATAACTTATAACTAAGAATATAACTTTTGTAAGGACATGAAAGTATTTGTATTTTATTACTGCAACAAAATATACAACTGACTAAAGTAACTGCTAAAATAACACAAGCAAGGAGTGCTAGGGGCATCTATAAACAAACAACTACCAACTAACACTCACCACACAAAACAAGGTTGATAAAACCAAAGTCTGAGGAGTAGTGGCAAGGGTAGGGGTTAGAATAATGAAATAATTAAGTCATATTGCAGGTCACCTGAGAGAGAGAGCATACCTGCTTTAAAGTCAGAGGGACCATTCAGTACTGATTTACAGAAAACATCAATTATCTCAAGAAGAACAAGTAAAAGTGCACGATGACGTGTATATTTTTTCCCGCCCTATTTTAACAATTGCTGAATCAATTCAGTATGTTGGGGATTGGAAGACGTCTTCAAACAAGAGGAGAACTAATGAACTTGCTAGCTAGCTTCACCATACTTTACCATACGTCATGTTTATAACAATATTCATAGTCAAACCATTTTATCATCTCATTCACATAATAATTTAGTGTTAAGACTGTGTATACTGCCTATACCTGCACCCCTAGTTAGGTCTACAAAGATGGCAAAGATTCATCTCCCTGGTGTGGGCGCACAATTTGAATTCTGGTTAGCTAGCTTAGCTTGGTGGTCCTTCGACTATGCTCTGCAATCAGCTGCACTCTGGTGGAGTTACTTAATGCACACACAACGCTCTAATTAGATGAAGACATTCTTTATATAGCATTCCGAGTGTCTTTTTGAATTCAGATTCGATTTTTGAATCTGTACCGCAAAGCAAAGCAAACAACCATAAGCCAACCAGCTAGGCATCCAAAGGTGATAGGTGTAGCCTTATAACAACCGAAGAAATATTCCAAAAGCCTGTGAAAGAACAGGCGCCAGTACATTTTACAGCAGGTTTTAAGGAGAATTTGAGAAACAAGAATTGTCAATTGCTCACGATGTGCTGAAGGAAAAACTTTATCCATAACCTTAAAATACATCCTGACTCTCAATTGGCTTCATATGTACTTTCAATTATAAAAGTTTAAATTTCACTGAAAATTCTCACTAAAAAAATTCTCAAAAATATGAAACCTTCCCTTATAGAAAAAGAAACAACATAATAACATTGAACAGATTTTTTAATCAGTTAATGCAGGCCTGTCCTCATCCTCGTCTGTGTAGAATGGAACTGTTTACATATAAAATGCAGTGAGTGAAAAAAAAAATGTTTGCAAGCTTATTGTCATGTCAACATGTATGTACGATATTTTGACACTCCAACTCCATACAAGGGGAAAAGGTGTGAGTCTGTAATCAGGTAGAAAAGATGTTCAGGCCGCCTTCGGGGTCTGAACAGGGATCCGAGATCACCTCCTGAACATAGCCACCTTACCTGTCACAAATGATATTCATAGCCGGTACTTCACCCAATGCATTATCATTTGTCGTCATCCCATTTAAGTTGTATTATCGCAATGTTCTTTTGTTGTTGGGATTACCTAAACCTGATAGGAGTGCGGGCTTTTGGGGCTAGTTAAGTAGTAAACTCTCGGTTACGCGAAAGGCTAGCATTCTCCTCCGCTATTAGGCTCTCAGCTACCTGGTCCTTCGGGCATGGCTGTCACTCTCAGCCACACACTCTTGACTCCACCTACCAATCAGCTCAGGGCCTTACACCACGAGGCGATCCGAGTGTATGTAGCCCAAATTGTGCCGAATGTTTTAGTTTTTTATAAAAAGTTCAGCATAGAACATACATACATTCAGACAGGTAGCCAAATCCAACAAAACATGAACAAAACAGCAGTACATATGACATAAACAAGGATCAATGAGGGGTGGGATCTCAACCCTTACATATCACCTCATACTCTTTTCCGGCCCTACACACCCAAATATATCAAACATTAAAAATTTACAGCAGCATTTCTCTATAAAAATTACCTAGAGTTAAATTAAACTTGACACTTCGTGAACCAAAACTTACTTCAAGAATTATGCACAGAATTAAGTAATACTTACAGAATGTAGCCAAGTAATGTTGATTTCATTTAGTTTTGCTTCCAAACCTTTGTAAAATGCAGTGTAAGAAATATTGGAGAGCCCAGGTGAAATGGATGGTACTTCTGCATGTTGTTAAAAAAAAAATTAATTTAATACACATGTTGCTATAAATTCATATATTATATCTCAAAAAGTGCAATAAGTAAAATAATTGTCACATGAATACTTATACTTTCAAAACTACAGAAACTTTTAAATATATTTGAATTACCATACTTTTACATTTTAACAGGAAGGGTTTTTCTAAAAAAATTCAGATGTATCAACAAATAAATTATGAAGAATGATGAGATACTCAACTCCGTCAAATTCTCCTAAAGTCCACAAGCTTCAGTGCAGGCCAAGACATGACTATAACACATAGTAGTTACTAAATTGGTATATTTGTGCTCATTACCTTTGTTACAAGCTTATTGAATAAATGCTTATTGTCATTTTACTGTTCAGGGAATGGAAGCTGTTTCGGAACAAGAGGAGAACTAATCAACTTGCTAACTAATTTTACCACACTTTACTAATGTGCATAATGATTATAACAATATTCATAGTCAAAACATAATTTGTATCATCTCACTCACACATACTGTGCTGTAATTACACAGACATACATAAATTAGTATCCTAGTAAAGTGAACTAATGAGGGGTCAAGATCATGCGTACTGCCTATGTATATCTGCTTCCCTAGTCATGTCTACTATGACAGCAAGGTGGAATAGTCCGGATGCACACTTTAATTCTAGTTAGCTAGGTCTGGTGGGTGGTCCTTCGACTTCGCTTTGCGACCAATTGCTTGGAGTTATGCCCCACAAACATTTACAATATACATTCATTAATGCATCAATAAAATAAATTCTTTTAAAAATTAGTTTAAAATGACTCACTAGCTATAGTACAGTTAGAGAAGTTGCCAATCACATATGTGAGGCTTCAGAAGCCGATAACTTAAATTAAAGCACCTCTGAATCCCTTTTTTCATATGTTTAGTCTATTTAGCAGTACTCTTTAGGATCAGTTGGTAACCACAGTTCTACTAACGGTAAGAAACTTTTTTGAACAAAGAAGAGGTTTGCCACACCACACTGTGAGAAGAAAATGTAACTTTATGAGTTTATAAATTAGCTACATTGATTTTAAATAAATAAGACAAATGTGAAGGACTTCAATATATTGTAATTAGTCTAATATTGCCTCTTACAGTTTCAGAGAATTATACAGTCTCTGATAGTATATAATTATTATAAATTCACGTCTAGTTGCTTCCATCTCTTATCATCCTTTGTCAGTCAGTGTCTTACACAACTCACTCAAATCTGCTATACTTACTTTTTAACTTAATTACTCTATTAATGTCTTACAAAGTTTAGATTCTTGCAACCTCATGTTGTTATTTATGATCTCTTGTACTATGATAAAGATTTCTGTAGTCAAAGGTTGTTTAGCATGTCATTTGATTACTTCTGATATAGTTCGAAGGGCAAAATTATACTTTCCTCTCTTGGCTTTTTTTTTTTTTAGCTTCAACTTTAAAACACATTATTGTTCAGTATATTTGTAATGGTGCTTCTTACTGATGTACATAATATTTATACTGTATGTGCTTGAGTAAATATATGGCTACTAGCTAAACTTTGGGGGTGATTTAGATTTCCTGCAAGTATAATAAATGTGACTTATATTTTAACATACTTATCACTTTTAGGATGAAATTGAATTAAATGTTGTAGTAAAGTTTAACCCCATGATAGCTGATGACAAATGCATTGACTGTGGCAAATATCTTCATTGGTATGACAGAGAAAAGCTTTGTCAGTCATGTTTTGGGGTATGTTTATTATTAATTTTTTGTTTATCTTTTAACGAGGCTCTATGTGTTGTTCAGCCAATGTGCTCTAGTTGTTCCAAGAAGCATAAAGCATACATTGCCAAAATTGTAAAGTTTGGCTGTGTTTGCAGTTCCTGCCATGATTCGTATAAAAAAGAAAATGAAAGTAATTTTTTAAAATAATATTTTTGTATATGATTATTCAAGTGATATTTCTATGTAGGAATCGCCAATGCTCCTTCTGTTGCCTATCTGATAAAGAAAATGACAATAAAAGTAATTGAGGGAAATTGCGTCGTATGTAACTCTAAACTCCCTAAAAATTATTGTCTATGTCCATCATGCAATCGGGTAAAGAATTGTGTATTAACATCGTCTTTGAGATCTTCTTGGAGGTAAAATAATAATGTATGGTGTGCAACATAAAAAAATTACATGATCTAACCATGATTTGACTGTATAATAGGAGTGGAAACACTGTTTTTCGGTATTATACTTGTTTAGGTTAGTATGGATTTAAAACTATGTTCCTAAACATGTATTGTCAAAGTATAATAGTCAAAAAATATGAAATAACATTAAATGTACATCCAAACATTTTTACTAACCATGAGATATAGTCCACACATTGCTTTGAAAATAATAAGATCCACATGTGACGGATGTACCTGGGAGTAAAGCAGATATGTTTTGGAGTTGTGACGATATACTCACGCTATCATCCTGTCTTGATAAAATGCTTGCGCTAATATCATAATTTGTTAAACTACTTGGTGACGTTTTGAGATCTTCTGTAACATAATCATATTGGACTACTGTTGTTCCATTGATATTCCATACAAGTATATTATTTGTCGTGTTTATCACACAGTTTCTAACACTCAATTTTTGTGGAATGTTTGACCCATTGCATATTAAAGAATCCATATCTTTACTTGGAAATAATTGAAATATACCACGTCCTAAATGAACCAATAAAAAATCAGCTCATATCAGATAGTCAATAAAAAATCAAAATTGAATGAAGAAAGGTAAACATATTGCAAATTTCGTATTGGGATCAACTATTGTGGTTACAGCAATTGTTTGGTAATAGATGCAAAACTTAAATAGTTTCTTATGCTATCTAGTTCCGGCATACTTCCTTTATTACTAATATGAGTCTATATAAAAAAAATCTATATCTTTAAGTAGTATATTAATTCCAGCAGTTTTAGTAATACATAGATGCAAAACTTAAATCGTTTCTTATGCTATTTAGTTCCAGCATGCTTCCTTTATTTCTAATATGAATGTATAAAAAAAATTTCTATACAGTAGGGGTCAAAATAAAGTTCCCACAAGGGAGTGACAAAAAAAAAAAAAAAAAAAAGCAACATACAAATCAATAGATAGTATTAATACAATTGTTTTCAAAAGTATGTGTTAATATAATACACCAGCCACACTATAGTATGTCCACGTTGAGTTGGCGCGACCACAAATGTGGCAAAAGAGGAATGCACTTGGCGAAATCGGAAACCAATTAAGGTCATATAACATGCATTGATATGTATATAAACTAATATTAACATTTTGAACAGTGTCTTCTTCATGACACCAATAAAGGCACTTAGAGATTCAATTCTTTGTAGAATATATATTGGAAACTTTAATACTATTATTGCTATATAAAAATACTTGATATAATTACAACATTTTTTTGCTTCGCTAAGCATTTGCTAGGCTTTGTTCAGGAAGCAAATCAAAATAAGAAGGCTGAAACACACCTACTGTGCCATTCCAGCTTATAAAACGAATATACTAAGTACATTGAGTAGCTAGCACTATACTAATATACCTTTCTATAGTTGTAAAGATTGATATAAGGTCAATGATACACATTGTTTAATAAAAACGTTTAAATTTTTGGCATGTTGAATTTATCAAGTATAGCTTCATACATATTTAATAATATATATTCATATAATCCTTTTTTGTACATCACTGTTTCTGCTTGCCTAAAACAATATACAATGTATATCTTTTCCATAATTATTGTAATATACAATTTACACAATTAACTTAATTTTGCGCACATTTTATTGGAAACTAACCATCAAATAGAGTCATTTGTGGACTTCTCACACTACTATTAACATTTATTGATCCACATGATATAGTAGTTAAGTTGTATTGTATTAAATGTGATATATCAAATGATAAAGTACTATTAAAGTTGGTGAAAATATTGCCATCCATAATTCCTCGGCTCACAATAGTATGATAATCTATGACACCTTCTAATGTAATTTCATTATATGGTGGATTAGTTTCAGCATTTCCTCCATCATTTCTGGCAAATCTTATTTCTGATCCATTAGAAAACTGAGCATACCAAAATAAGTTTCCTTGTATAGGGCCTGTTGTACATGTGAAGAGTTGAACACAATTACCTTGGCCTGCTTCAATGGTTTCTGAAATGGAGACAGTGTCCATGAAACCTAGTAGATATGAACAAAAACTATTATCAATGAGCTTCCTTAACTGCTTCTTGTATTTGCAAAATTTGTAGTTCATATATAAAATCAGTCAAACATTCTGAATTAGCATTTTGTCTAGATACACTTTTCAATTATTACTCGTTTTATTCTAAATATGTCATTTTAGTTGACTGTGTGTGAATATCTATGAATATATTCTGCAATAATTATATTATTTGCAATTGCTAGCTACAAAATGTGGAGAGAAAATTTACAGTTATATGGCAAACTAGCATTAAATAAGGTACAATACAGCTGGTGGTTATAGGGCAACCATGGAAAAAATTTCCTGCAATTTTTTGGTTATTTTCTTGCAGTTGTATGTGCAAATACATCCCAGAAAAAAATTACTACTGTAGTTCAGAAACCCTCACCTTCAAGATATAACTGATCTTATTTACTACATATAGTGGGACAGTCTTATGTGATGATATAGATAGGGGAACAGCTGTACTTGTTTTGTTTAGTAAGTTAATGGCTGTTGGTTAGTTTTAGTTAGCTAGCGATGTCTGATGAGTCTGAGACAGAAGAAATTTGCCAATATAGATCAGACTACAGCTCATCCGAGACATTAATGGTAAACAAGAGTGACAAACTCCTTAAAGCTTGGCAGTGATGGTGGCACAACATGACAAGGACGAAGAGAATGACAAAAGTACCATTGAAAAAATGTAACCCCATGCCGAGATTTGTGCTAGTTATATAAAATAATTATATTGATTATCTTCGGGAACCCCTTCCTATCAGTATGAACACAAAAATTTGGCAATTTCTAATGTCTCAAAATTGTTAATTAATGCATAAGAGGTTAAAAAAATGGGGACAAGGGTTGGCACATGCTCCTGTGTCCCCCTCCCCCTCTCATAAATTGTGATGCTTCAGATACCAGACTCTGACTGACTTGCTGTTACATCATGATTAGCATAGTAGATTAAATATACACATTATCTAGTGAGATTGCTGGTGTATTGTGAGGACTGTAACATTAGTGAATAAAGTGTGTGTGGTATTGACTCCATTGAACCTATCACAACTATGAATCAGGAAAGTTAATTTTTTTTTGATATGGTAACTTTCAGCAATTGTTACTTAGATGGTTGTTTACAATGGAAACATTAAGCAGCCCAGGGCAAAGTTTCCTTCACCTTTAAGCAATGCAACTGAGCATATTGAAAAATGAATTAATCAGCAGTAATAATAGCTGATTTTATTAAAGGTTACGACTTCATTAACTAATGTGACCATGAAATTACCAACTCATAACTAATAATGTCACAAATATGATAATTGAATCCAGTGGATGTGCAGGATGAAATGATGTAGTATGACTTGAATGTTCACTCCCAGCCACTCACAAATAATACATTCTTTACATTTGGCAACATGCTGTGTGTCTATATTTCAGTTTTTACCTTGAGATATACGCATATATTATACTTATACCTATAGTCCATAGGTTTGATAGCCTAGCTCTGGAATTGATGAAGTATAGATCTGGTGTTCTTGATTTGAACCCTAGTGGACTCCCTTGGTCATTATGGGCCTATCCTTGGGTCATTATGGACCTATCCTTGGGTCATTATGGACCTAGTCCCTTGGTTAATATGGACCTACTACCTTGGTCACTATGGACCTTTTCCTCTTAGTCATTATGGACCTTTTCCTCTAGTCTCGCAAGCCAGACCCTAACACTCCGTGTAGGCTTGTCCTCCTTCCCTTTTCCAACTCTTCGCACGTGCTACTCTGTACGGCCGTGGGAGGGGGATTTGGCTTGCGAGACTATTATTCCTTGGGTCATTGGCGAGCGAGAGGAGTGAGCGAGACACTCTCAGGGGTAACACAATTGAAAATCGGGGACGTTTGTTTATTGGTGAGCGAGCAGAGTGAGCGAGACAGTATTAGTGGTGGACAATGCAAAATCGGGTATATGTTCGATGTATGTATATATATATATGTATGGATTGTACGTATGTAAACGCGCGTGAGAGTACCGGTTTTTCTCAAAAAAAAACACGGCCTTTTATGCTTGACTCCACTTTCTTCTGATACTACAGCATTAAGAAAGTCTTACTTGAAACTTAGGCTCCAAATTGTGGGATAATGCCTGCATAACGCTAGTTTTTCAAGTCCCAAAAAGTTACTGCGACTTGTTACTATGCCATTGAAAACCCTTTACCAGACTTAATTTCAAAACTTCGTCGTTTTTTGGGGGCTACTAAAAATGCTGCTTGTTGGTTGTCGTCAAGTGCCACTGGTAGCCAGAATGGCTAAATGATAATACTAAGGAAGCCACCATTATTTGGAAGAAGCTGATATAAGTACGTAGTTCCATACTTGTTAGCTAAAATTACAAAATAACTGTGGCTATTATGTTTTGTTAGAGCTGCGAGCTTGTTCACTGATTACTGGTGACTGAGGTAGTCAGAATGGCTGAAATTGGATACTACAGAAGGTACCACTGTCAGAATACATTAAAATAATGCTAAGGAAGCCACCACTACTAGAGGGAAACTGAGGTAAGTACTTAAATACATAATTATTTGTAAGTTAAAATTACAAAAATAACTCTGGCCTTTCTTTTGTATAGTTGAGAGCTTGTTTTCAAGAGATAGTCAGAATGGGTTCAATTTGATTACAGAAGTTGCTATTACTCAAGAAAATGAGGTAAGAAAGTAATTTTGTATTTGTTTGCTAAAATTAATTGTCTTTTGTTTTGTAGCTGAGAGCTTGATGTCAAGAATTACTGGTAATTGAGATAGTCAAAATAGCTTAAATTTGAAACTACAGAAGTTAACAATACTGAGGAAATTGAGGCAAGTAGTAATTCCGTATTTGTTGGCTAATATTACAAAAATAACACTGGCCTATTTATTTTGTAGCTGAGAGCTTGTTCAAGAATTACTGGTAATTGAGGTAGTCAGAATTGCTCAAGTCTGATACTACAGAAGTTACCATTACTCAGGTAAGAGTGTAATTTGGTATTTGTGTTTGCTACTGCTATTATACAGTTCTGCATGAATTAAGCTAAAGTATAAATTCTGTAGTAACAATACTGTAGTTTAACTAGGCAGGCTCGCTCGCCATTTGTGCTCAAGCACACCACTACTTTATATATATGTTTGGATGTACGTATGTCATTTTGTACTTTGACCCCCACGTATTTTTGTGTTCGCTCCGTGTTCGATCTCGTCCCATACTTCACTAAACAGAATCCTCCGGTTCAGCGATCATTACCCGTATCACCTTAGAAATTGAATCTTTGAATTGTTTTGCGGGTGCAGTTAAAACCAAAACTTATGGGAGCTCCATTTCTATTCGAGTTAGTGGCGGTGGTAAGTTTATACGCTATTTGTCACAGTTATAAGCCCTACTCAACAGTATTTACTTGAAAATTCATTGTCCACTAGACGAACCACGAAGGTAAGTCTTGCGATTACTATGGCATTGAATCCCCTTTACCGCATATGCATAATTTAACAACTCGACCTTATTTTAGTAGTTTGAATGTTAGTTGTTAAAAATCAATAGTTTAACAATAGTGTAGTTTAAGGCTCGCTCGCCATTTGTCCTCAAGCACACCACTAGTAATGAACACTATCATTATACTCTCTTAGTAATTGTTTCTGGCTCATTACCGACCTACTCCAATTATAGAATACAATACATACCTTTTGTTCTAGTGATAGGGGCATATATGCTCTAGTTGACACTATCTCGAATTATATAGCTAACAATTTGGCCACTAGTTACCGCTTGCTAAATAGCTGTCATAGCTACACACATCACCGTACTGCTTACCGTATACTCGTCGTGTAATAATAGCTACGATCCATACTAGCATATATGACATAGCTCTGGAACGAGATAGCCCGACTTCAAGTGGTCTGCGTTTTGTTTTGAGTCTAGGTGGGCGGAGTCCGACTTTCCGGTTTCTATCCACCCACCATCTCATGGAAAACCTTTTTCCAGTTACGTATAGGTAAGTATCGCCAGGTTAAAAAAGTTAAAAAAGCTTTACCATTATAAGTAAAACTCTCGACTTCGTTGCGCGCTAGTAGTCTACTGATTCGTAATGCGGCTACGCTATGTGTCTTGAAGGAAGCTTTCGCTATCTACCCTGGCTTATGCTTCTGGGTAAGTAGTTTTATGGCTAGAGGTCAGTGGGTTTCTAAGTATTTTAGCTGCACGGGGGATCACCCAGGTCATTTTTTTTCCCGGTTAGAGGTTTTGTGTTTTTCTAAGTCAAAAAACAACAAATCAATGCGAAAAATGCCATATAATTTGTATTGTGTTTTCGGGTTGATGTTGGGGTGAAATTGTATGAGGGAGGTGGATGTCCTGCTGTGGCCTTAGCTTAGGAAAAAAATTGTTCAGGAAACACAACTTTCACTGATATAGACAAGAAAAGTGTGAAAAATAATGTTCATGAAATGGTATTTGTAGCATTGGTTTAGACAATAGTTACAGGTTAAATGCTTCTGTAGCAGTTTGCTTCTTCCCACCAAAACGAGGGCCTCTGGTTCCTTCCTTAATACCAGTCTCATAACATTCACTCATACTGGGTGAATGGTTTGATTTCTTCTTCATAGCATCCGAAATACTTCGTAAATCACCATATGAACCATAGTGATATCAGCAAGGAGTATTCTTCAATCTAGGACCTGAGCGCTGAGTGAGAAGTCTTCCGTGTGAAGTTCAGACTTAAGTTTATACAGCTGTGTTTTGTAATTTTAGCGCCCGCCCGCATACAATTTTTATTACTTCCTGGATGAGAAACAGGAAATTTTCCTGCTGTGGCCTAATATAGCTACTGTATGAATGAAAATAAAGAACAAGGGTGGCCTGAATTATGATAGTGATATTTTGTGGCATTTTACAGTAGCTATATCTTTATGACAAGGGCTCGTCAGTTTGTTTGTTCCATAGTACTCTTGAAATTTTTCATTTCTTTGTGAGAAAGTGTGGGTGCATGTTGGAATGGTTTCTATTTACTGAATTATTCTAAAACATGCTCCACCAAAATTATCCTCACTCATAGCTTTTTCCCATGGCCACCCTAACATCCTTTAGTGTGCTTCTGGACAATGAAGGGGAGAATATCATTGCATACGACTCAACATTTTGATGTCTTCTACTTTGTTTTAGGCCCATAGTTTCATGCAGGTTATGGGACCCTGGGATTTCCACCCTAATTTTTTTTACCCCTTCTAAATTTATTTCAATGTAAGATATGAAAAAAATGTAGCAATTCGTAGTAGTTTATTCAAGCTTTCATGATCTTGACTTAACCATTTTCATGTGGCTAAACTGTTTTCGTGACTCTACAAATCGCTCTCTTCTCTCTTCTCCCAGTGAAAAATATCCTGTATGAATTCCTGTCATTTTAGTTCATGCAATTCTGATGAACTTCAGTGAAATCATTTTACTTATCTGCTCATTCTTCATTGAGCTATTGTAGAAGGATTTTTTCAGATTGCCAATTGCTTAATATGGTTTAAACAGTTTTATTACGTGATTATCCCTTTTTATTATGTCTAAGGCAATGTCAGTAAATTGGTCAGTTTCTCTAAGTGCACAAGTGCTAATATCACAGCTTCAGAAGCACAGTGTCATATTAGCTTGTATAACCAGGTTTCGTGCAGAGATTGTAGGAACACTCTGAAACCCCTCACCCCCCCCCCCCTAGCATTTTAATTTAGTAAGTAGCTACAATAGCTATAAGCTTGTATTGTGGCAAAACACAGATCAGTGTAAGGTTTATACACTTTCACATTGGCATGTCCATCAAAGCAGTGGGGGTTTCAATATTGAGTGTGGCTAAGTACATCAGTATTTCCCACCCCCACCGCAAAATCCTGTATGACACCCTGATAGCTTAGTCATCATAATGCTTTTTCTGGAGTAAAAGTATGCTCTTTCCCCTATTTCTAAGGTCACTATGAAGCATTGCTTTTTTTATATTGTGTGTTGTTGTTTTTTTCAGTTGATGTTGTTGTGAGAATAGGGAATAGGAATTTCCATACGGTGGCCAAATATATTGGCTTCCAGTATCCAAGTGTACAGTCATGGGAAGGAAAAGTGGCTATTTTTCACATGCAGTTCATAGAATAAGACTAGGACAGGTCATAGGAGCCAAGGCGACCACTAAGGCCATAAGCAACTTGGTATGATATAGTGTAATATTGACGACCATTACCGAATGTAGGCATTGTGGCCTCATAGAGGTAGTTGCAGGTCTTATAAGTCACAATATAGATTTGGGGCTGGTAGTCTGTTGTTTGGTTTTTGTTTGTTTGTTTGTTTTAGTTTTGTTTCTTGTGCTTGTTTAAAGCTTACATCTGTACATAAATTATAGCCAGTACACAATGATTTAGTATGGTAGTCAAGAGGTGGTGTAGTTTCACTGACTATACACGCCCTTCCTTCTGCTGTAGCTCAAGTATGCAAGCAAACAATCATACACACCCACTCATATATGTGACCGAGAAAAGATCGATCGATTTCTTTAAAATGTATTGTTTCAAGCCGACGGAAGGGAACGGTTAGGTCTATTATAGTGGGAACGACTTACGCTACGACGATAAAACTTGGAGAGCTTAATATCTGGACGCCGACAACTTTGTAAGTGAAAAAAAATTTTTTCGAAGGGTGCCGCGTTGTGTCTGGTTTTCCTATAGACGGTCACATATACAGTCTTGTGATGTGCTTCAGTAAAAATTGACATATAAGGTGAAAAGGTAAAATTCATCTTTATAAAATCATCGTGCACAGTTTGTTCAAGCAATTTACACGGCCAACTTTTTAAAATTAGCGTCTGATACCACTCGTGTCAATATTTGGGATTTAAAACAACAACAACAAGCTTTTCCCAGTGATTATTGGGCTGTATAAATCCTGACTCTAAGACTTGCTTACTATCAAAAGAAACAGGAAGGAACCTAAGAAGCTTAACACAAAAAGCAGCAAATATTATATTTATTGTTTGTTCTTAGCTAGTCAGCAGATGTAACACACAACACTCTCACATGCACATGTTCACTGGATATACCAACACAAGATTTACATTGTATTCTCTTGGTGACTTGGCATGTTGGGCAATGGATTTTCAAGTACGAACAGTGATGACAAACAGCGCATTGTTAAAACCAAGGTAACTAGTGAACACAAAAAATGGAGAGAGTCAAAGTACAAATTACATACATATTATGTCCAAGCATATAATATATACAATAATATATCCTTGATTTTCTGTGTTGTCCCTGATAGTGTCTCGCTCACTGCCAATTATTGCATATATAATTACCACGGTTGAGCTTTGTGTGTGTTTGTGTGTGTGTGTGTTTGCATGACTTTTAACTTTATTTTTATATTCTACCACTACTCTGCATTTTATGACGTGATGCCAGTAATGATTCTCTATAAAACTGTTGCTAGCTGTACCAACTTTAGGGATGATGTTTCAGCCTTCATGGCTTGAAGCCGTAGTACTAGTGGCTGGACCCATCGGTTCACTTCCTAACCACAGTTATATGGTATTGCTCTATCTTGTGCAAAACCAGGGTTTATTTCAGGGAGCGGAGGGATGGGGGCTTGTACATCTCCTTAAATCTAGTTAGCCCCTCCCCCCACCCCTTAGGGATTAAAGACGTCCTAAAATTAATTGTACTCAATATTTACAACAAAAAAAAAAAAAAAAAAAAGAACACATTGAGATATGCATTTTTTTCCTTCCAAATATCAATTAGTCATCATTAGATAACTGTTCTGGTGAATTAAAACCAATGTACAATGGTTAAAATAATTCTTTGTCTAATTTAATTTGCTTCATTTGTGAGAAACTTCTTTCCACATGAGCAGTGTGAGGTAGACTGTGGCAAGTGCATTGAGTATACATAGCTTGTATTATCTCTTCTGCTGTTAAATTATGACACTGAGCAGTAATCATATCTTTTGGGGCTAAGGAAATGATAAATGTGGTCTTATTGGACGAAATGCTTTCTTCGTGATTTCATCAATTGATAAACTTTTGTGGCTTTTTTGGTGTCCAGGGGCGTGGAAGATTATTTGGAATAGTGAGGCTCCACTGCACTTGAGTTAGACAGGGAAGTACTTTGCTTCCCTTTGCTCCCCTCCCCCCATCATCCACATATGCACACACATCCCAGATATTAGTTTGACTTTCGTAGAGAAATTTGCCCCAATTTTTCATAAAGTTTTGTGGTAGTTAATATAAATATAATATAATGTGGAAGGTACTGTACTAAACTAGCCAGATTCTCTAAAAAAAAAAAGTCTACATGTGTTAGAATTACAAGCACGAAAACACAAATCCGAGAATCTTGAATTATGTTGAGCTAGTTTTACTTGAGACATAAACTTTCAATGTAGGAGTGTGAAGTGGCAGGTGTAATAGTGCAGTGACTACTCCACTGGTGTACATGTGATGACTCCTGGACTTCAAAACTAGAGGTGAGGAACTCTAGAATGACTTCTTAACTCCACTAACAAGAAAGAGGCCTTTTGAAATTATTTTTTTATTTACTATATTTATTACTCATTTTAATTGACTTGTGGATATTTCCATTTAATGCACACTTAGACAACCTGAAATATATAGGGAGCGACTTAGAGTCTGAACTTTTAGAACTCTTGTCACTTCATTT
>WLWD01002332.1_pt1 | contig 33887 bp, 27 predicted proteins | sample 6712731 | NCBI WGS metagenome assembly WLWD01 (sample SAMN12718690, study PRJNA576275) | sponge metagenome | isolation source: marine sponge | host: Mycale hentscheli | place: New Zealand: South Island, Marlborough, Capsize Point | collected 2014-11-01
GCAAAAAAGCATGAAATTGATACGCAGCGGACAAAAGCGCCAAATTTTGCATGGTGATCCATTTAGGTGTGATAAATGATAAAACCACCAGCTGCAACCACAATTTGATTGTGGGTGTGAATTAGAGCTCATTAAACCACGAAAATTAAAAATTACCAAAACGAAACATAATATTAAGCTAGTGTTCTAGATTTCACAGTTGCAATTACACAGGTCAGTACAGGAGAGTCCAGCTTTAACACACTTGCATCTATTGCAGCCTCTAGGAGATTTACAATTGCACTTAATCAGCTCACTGCAAGCTCTTGCTGCCTCTGGTATAGTAATCCACACTATTTTCAATGAATTGAGATCTTTGGACCACCCCCAGCCCTCAGGTGATGGGATATTCTGTATAGACTGTCTACAAGTTGTCCAAATACCAGCCTGTAGTACTGCACGCTTCACATGCTGGAGTAGTGCATCCTATAAAATTGAATATAGTCATGTATGTTACCCGCTTAAACTCAGCATACTTACAGCAGTTGGAGGAAGATTTTCCAGTGATTTGTTCCTTGTGCAGAAGAGGTCCTTGCGGGCTTCATTAACTGATTGCAAGACACTTGTTCTGTCGTATAGAATGACAGTAAAGCGTTCCAAAACTTGAAAATGAGAGGATTCTAACAGCACAGAATCAAAGGGATTGCGAACAATATGCAAGAAAGCTCCATTGACTTCTGGAAAGGAATTCCAGGCTTCCCATGCCGATTTCTTTGTCTTTCCAAAGAAGGAAGATGTACTGTCACAACCAGTGAAGGCATGAAATGCAGGCAAACAACGGGATTTATCCTTCCCTAGATTTTCACTCAGAGAATTAATATGGTAGTAACGGAAATGCTTGCCAGTACCAAACGCAATCCAAATATCTGCTGCAGGATAGCTCTCATGAATTGTATGAAATTCACCAATCAGGATAACTATAACATCCGTATCGACAGTACGAATCATAATGCTATTCAATCCTTTCTCCAGTGAATCCATTACATGCACTACCATACGAGTGTCAGCTTCCTCATGGTTACAATCACCCATGGCTTGTTCTGTCCCCAGTGCAAATACAGATTTGTCTGTGTAAGAAAGAGTCATGCATAATCTTCACATACATACAGTTGAAATAACATGTTTACCTGATGTAATATAGCCACTCTTTCCTTCAGGAATATTCATGCCGGTAGAAACCTTGTTAGAAAGAAATGTAAATAACTCCTGCTTATTCTTAGAAACTTGCAGAAAGTCACTCCATTTCTTGGGCATCTTGGTTTGTTCTGACACCTTCGTCTGTGTACCACATCCTCTGTGCTCTCTAGTAGCTTCTTTGATACTGTTTGGAATGTATCTGTCCCATATGCAGTCAACCCTGTGTGCTTGCTGTAATTGCTGCTGAAGAAAGGGAATAAAGACCTTTGTTGCATATTCTGCAAAATTTTGGGCTGAAGCAGTCGGTAAGAAGTGCACAGCTGCTGCGCCATCAAATATTTTGCACTGGAAGAACTCTGGAGGATCAGGTATGTCAACAGACTCTAAACAAGTGAGTAGGAGTGATTTTTGACCAAAGCGAAGTTTGCCAAAATCAGACATTGACGGTGGAAATAGCTGATTTTCATGTGAGAAAAACTTCAAAGGGTCTCCCTCACGTTGCTGGTTTGCAATGTACAATCGTCCAAAGAGAGAAGCATTACTTCGCTGAACTGTGAGCTGTTGGGATGTTTTTGACCTCACCTTATGCTTGGGTGTCTTGAAAACTGGAAGGGAATTCTTTTTAATAGAGTCATGAATTGACCTTTCTCCACTTACAATGACTTCCTTGTAGTACTGCTGATATTGTGTGACTCCAATAGTTTCAATAGAACGAACAGTTGTAATAACTGCATCGTCTGCACATTCTCTCGTATTCAAAATCAGCAATTCAGGGCAGTCATCTAGAAAAGGGTTACCGAAATTGGTGATTGTATCAATGAGGTTTTGTGTTTGCTTCTTGAATGCCTTTTGCGTTGCCAACCCTTCTTCATGGTGCATATGACTTCCTGATCCATGGACACTTAGCTCACTTTCAAATTGGTCAAATAGCTTTGTAACTTCTGGACCACAAACCATCCAGCGGCTCAATGCTGCAGGGTTTTCAGTTAAGCCAATAACACCACCTACTCCTTTCATTTTGGCATTCTCCTGCTCATGCACCTGATCGATAGGAATAGAGGAAAAATGGTTGCTTGTCTTGGCCACAACCCAATGTTTTTTGAAGTCTTCACGAACAGAATCAGGTAAAGACTTCATGTCCCGAATGTGAATTGGGACCCAGCGAGAATAATTATAGTGATCCAGGGCAAAAAAATATCCTACAATTAACTCTAAACTCCACATGTAGACTTCAAAATTTCTCTCTCGATGTGCCCTAACAAAGGTGAGGACAAGCTTCTCAAGGCCCAAAACAGAATCCCAAAATTGGAATGTAGGGCTCTTTTCAATCATACTCAACCTCCATTCTTCATAGCTGATTGTCTGTGAATCATCTCTTTCAGAGTACGCTTCCCTTTGCAATTTGGATAACGCTGCAACAGTAATTTGGTGTGCATGCCGAGTTCTCGTTAGGTGAGATACTTTCAAAAAGCTTTCCACTGTACCCGAAGAACCTATTCCAGCCTCACTGAGTGCAACTGTCCAACCAGAATCAGCAAGATAGTCTCCAAGCATATTCCACATGGCCATTTCCAAGTGAAGACCACCAAACATGATCACGATTTTATCCTCACCATGGCTATCTGGCCACATCCACTGGATATACTTAGCTTTAGCAAAAATGGGACAATCACAAGCCAGGACAGGAACCTGTTGAGGATTTAAATACTCTGTTACTGATTGAAGGACATAATCATTGCCGGAGTGTTGGCTTTCTCATAGAAAAGTGGTAACATTATTGTGATGGCTGGTAAATCTGTTGGCAATGTTTCACAAGCCGCATGAAAAGCAGCCCAACTGATGTGTTTTTCATCATCAGAATCAAGTAATTCTATTACATGTTTGAGCCAAGAATCTTCCTTCACCATGCCTCTACCTCTGCCAAGATCATGATCACTAACTGAAGAAAGACTACTCTTTTGTGGTACCGATGTATTTGATGCATTGAGAGCAACAGCAGGAACAGTAGTATATGATAGTGGTAAAGAGCACACTACCTCTGAATCTTCTCCATTGAATGGCACTATATTTCGACAATTGCCTTCAAAATCAGATGTAGGGAATTGGATGATACTGATGCCAGTACCATGAAATGAAGATTCTGCTGTGGTGGACGATGGATTGTGGTCTAGGTTATCCATGGCACCAGCTGTAAACAATCCATTTCTCAGATTGGAGGGGCACACTACACCATCAGTTTCAAATTGTTTGCACATAGATAGGGCAATGCTATTCTCCACTTGTGTGACACGAGTATATGAGACACTAATTCCTATAGTTTTTAGGTGCTCAACTAATTTCTTGCTCCTTGTCAATGCATGAACCTTCAAACCAAGATACAAAGGAAGGGTAGGTTCTCGACTTGGAGTGTGCCTACCTCTCTTTGATTCTGCTGCATTTTTTGTGGACTTTTTTTTGGAGTTGAATAAAGTCAGTTGAGTTATAGTTAAACATGCTTGTGAGTCAATATCAGCATTTGTTCCTTCGAGAAGCATTGCAACAAGAAGTTTGAGATTGTAAGGTACAGATGTACTCCGGCAATTTTCTGGGAAAGATCCAGAAAACTTGAAATGTTCAAATGCAAAGATTTCTTTGCGGATCTCTTTGGTAATTTTCGCAATTTGTAGTGCTTCTGATTTGTAATCAGATAATTTGGCACTTTGAAACATTTCATGCATGCCCTCAGGAAAAACCAGAATACTATTTTTTCCATCCAACTGTTCTTGGACAGCTGATGTTTGAAAATGTTCCAGTAGATCACTTTTGAGGCGACTTTTGTTAACAGTGATATCCACCCCCAAATTTTCCAAGTAGCTTTGGTATAATTTGTGCACTTCAGCTAATTTGAAGATATGGGTCCCCTCTTCTAAGGCACTTTCTATGAAAGACACAGTTTTAGCAAATGCTGTGGCCTTTGCCCTTTTCAGAGGTTCATTCGCAGGTGATAATTTTGAAGCACTACGACAGTGTGAGCGATAACGGTTTCGATATTTAGTCAAGCATGCTAAATGATACTTAGCCTCAATGGCAACAAGATCACCATCCGCCAAATCTACTAGTACGCTTGTGTCATTCATTTCAGTAGCCATTACCCTTACAGACTTGTCAGCATTGAAGGTGGAAAACTCATGAAGCTGTTCAGATTTTCCATCGCACTTACAGAAAAGACATACATGTGTATCTTTAGCTACAGGCAAGCACTGACGTTTTGGTCGACTACTACAAGAACCCTCACCTTCCATTGAATCTCTGCTTTTCTTCAGTTGCATACGTTTAAGCATTGAAGTGTTGAATTTTTGGTGACATTTCTTGTGCCAAGAAGCATTGTGGTTCACAAATTGTTCAACGGTACCCTGATTGCCAAAGTTTACTTGAACAGGCAGACAATCTAGTTTTCTGAACTCCTCCACATTATTCAGGAAGGCACTGTATACTGTAGCATTATCTGAGGTCCGAAAGGGACAACGCAAGTCTTCAGAAGATTTCCTCTGACAAATGACACAGAACTTCCAGTCTATTACACTATGAACAGACATAGCTAATTAGCAAGTTTGTTCTTGCACTGGCAAGCACAATCCTAGAGCCAGCTGTTACTATGTGTAAGTAGGTGTGGCCTAGTGCTAGCCACAATGGTATGTGGCTGCTAGCCACAATGGAATGTGGCTGCAATCAACATTCAAAGGGTGTTATTTTGGCTTTAAAACACAAATAATTGCTAGTAGCATTAAATGGGTGTGGCTTGTTGCTAACCACAAGTGCATTGTGGTTGCACCTGATGATATTTTTCATTTCTTATACCTAAACAGACTGCCACACAAAGTTTGATGCCTTAATTCACTTTTAGCCTTCGAAATACCCAAATAGTCAGCAAAATGAGGAAATGGGTGTGGCTTATTGCTAACCACAAAGGAATCACGAATGCAGCCGGTGGTTTTTTAACTTCTTATATCCAAAGGGACCACCACAAAAAAATTGGTGCTTTTGTCCGCCGCGTATCGATTTTTCCCTTAACTGACTATCAGGAACAAAAGGGTTAACCCTTTCGTTCCGGATCCCGCTTAAAGTCGGGTGAAGACCGGTTGGCTTCTCCGAATTTTAAAAAAAAGTTACTTTATAGCTAGAACCTTCAGATTGCATACACAGGTGCCCAATGCATTGGAGAAACATCTAAAATAGCTTTCAGCCAGGACTGCTTCGACAGTACCTCACAGCAGTTGCGTTTATTTATTTCTCGGCAAAAAAAAAAACATCGATTCTCCGTCGAATTTAAAAAAAAGTTACCTTCTTCACAGCAGCTTCATTTATGGATCCAGTCATCTCCAGAGCTTCGTAGAAGCAGCAAAAAATTGCTTGAGCTCAGTAGCCTTCCATAACACATTGAAACAACCGCTTCTTTGCCGACCAAGACTTTGTGGTTTGACTTACTGTCTTCTCCATTTTTTATAAAATCGCCAGTTCAACTGGGGGCCTCCCTATTACGTACAGTCTTAGGTAATGCTTATTACATCATAGGAAAAAAGTGAGAGTGTCGTGTGACCCCGGTAACTAAGCAAAAAAAATTTTTTTTCAAAGTCATTTTTTGGAAGATGGTGTCTACAAGTTACAATGCGGTGCAAGTTTTAGACTTGCTTGATGCTGACTCTAGCGACTCAGGATCAAGCGGAGAGGAGGGAGACGACATCTACGGCTATAGGAGGCCCTGTATCAGGGTTGGTGGACCAGACCCCGTCAACTCTGATACTGACAATGGGAGTCAAGAAGATGATCGAGGTAAGCTTGTCTTTCTCTTGTCTTTCTCTTGAAAAATAGCTAGCTTCTGTTGTGGAAAAGACTTATTTATAGCTATATTGAGATAGAGAAAGCTGTTTAGCTATAATATATATATATATTTCATTGAGTTTTGAGATTTGAAAATGGTTTGTGGGTTTTGAACAATTACAAATTTTTTTTACCACATGTACTACTAGGACCAGATGTGAATGCAGTCACTGACCCCGATTGGAAGAGGACGCAGATGAGGCGACAGGAGCAGAGTCTTCCAGTGATGAAGGAGAGGATGCCGGCAGGTTCCAGTGATGAAGAAGAGGAAGTGGCTCCTCCTGCTACGAGTTCTGGACATCCTCGCAGTCAGAGAAGGCGGGCACCGAAGAAGAAGAGTCAGGTGGATGAGGTAGGGGGTGAGTGGAAGAAAGAGGGCAACACACCCATTGATATTCCATAATCGTTTGTGTAAAGGACCACATACTTTGATATTTGTGGCTCCTGAACATCCCAAAAGTTGTAATATGTATTGTGACACAAATACAATTGTTGTCGTTGTCTGTGTTTTTGTGGTGTTGTAGTGGAGCTTCACGCTCGATGTATATGTGTGTGTGCGTGGAGTTGAAATGTTATTCTAGCGGCGCTTCCGGATCTAACCGGGGAGGGAACTCTGGATTTTTTGGATCGGGACTACTATTCCATGTAAGTTATTTTCATGTGTGTGTGTGTGTGTGTGTGTGTGTGTGTGTGTGTACACCAGTCAATTTATGTATAATAAATTATACATTTATTTTTATAATCTGTATTCACCTGTTTCTTTTTTCTTGTGTGTGTATGTGTGTGCGTGCGTGCATTTGTGGAATGAGAGAGAGCAACCATGGACAAACAGTATGTGGCACTTCCGGATCCAACCTGGGAGGGAACGAACTCAGGGGGTCTTTTTCGGTCTGTGACATCATCCATGCCGGGTGAGTTTCATTTCAACTTACTGATATTTGGGTGTCCAGTTGGGGGGGGGGGGGACTCCAAGTGTACTTCGCCACACCCATTTTTTGAAACCTACACTACTTTGATGCACATCTTTGCATAAGAGTCTATACTTCACACTGATGATCAGTGTTCGATCCTATGCACTAAACGGCTCAGTAATGTTAGGAACATAATGGGATGCAATATCAGACCAAAAATAAATGCTTCCAAAGTGTTTATTTCAACTCCCAAAATTCTAGATGGGGATCCCAGGGCTAGCCTCCCACTGTATGAACCCCTGGTATGTATACTCCACACTGTCCATGAGAGAAACAACCACCGTTGTATTGAGAAAGTGTAATTTGAAAAAGCAGTACAAGCACACACGTGGAATTCAACTTACGTGTCACATACTGAACGATCCCTCCCAGGTTAGGATCCGGAACCTCCATACAAAACCAAAAAAACACAGACAACAATGATATTTGTAACACAACAGCTGGCCTCGCTGAATTCCCCCCCCCCCCCAAACAAAAATCCTTTATGAAACCGCTTACAATACATCATAAAGTTGCAATTATATAGGAGCATGAATAATTTGTTGTTTGTATTACAAATATCTGTGTTGTCTGTGTTTTTGTGTATATGAAATTGTTTTGTAGTTGAGCTCGACGTCCGATGGCATATGTGTTGAAAGTAACACTTCTGACTTTGACCACTAGTCATTTAGCTTTAAGGATATAACCTGTTTTGACTGTTGTCATAGATATCTTTATACCACTGGTCATTTATCTTCAGGCACAAAACATGTTTGTTTGGTTTTCATAGTTACTTGCTTGTATTGTATTCTAATAAGATAACCTAAAACTGAGAGTGTTTTTCAATAGGTTATGGGCCCAGGTCATCATTAGAAATACAACAGTTTTTAGTGGGATTGTAGGTAGCTATAAGAACAATTATGGCTGATATAGTCTTCAGGAATCATACCATTGAATAATTCGAATTATCCCACTTGGAAAATACAAGTTCGAATGGCTCTAATGAAAGATGGTCTTTGGAACATAGTGAATGGAAAGGAGAATGCTCCTGAAAATGAACATGCAGATCAGGCAAAATTCATGACTAGAAGGGATAAAGCTTTAGCACAAATCGTTTTGTCCATACAGCCTTCATTATTATATTTACTTGGTGATCCAGAAGATCCTGTTGTGGTTTGGAAGAAGCTTGAAAATCAATACCAAAAGAAAACGTGGGCTAACAAACCGGAGCTACGTCGCAAGTTGTTTTCTCTTCGTTTGAAGGAGGGAGAATCAGTACAACAACATGTAAAGGTCATGACGGAGGTATTTGAAACTCTTTCGGTAATTGGAGATCCCATAACTGAAGAGGATCGTGTTGTTCATTTGCTTGCAAGTCTTCCAGAAGCATATGACATGATAGTGACGGCTCTTGAATCAAGTTCAAATGTGCCCATTATGGAAACAGTAATCGAAAGACTATTACATGAGGAGCGAAAAATGAAAGAAAGAGTAGGAGACGGTGGTGATTCCGGTAAAGTTTTTGCAGCTTATCGAGCAAAACGAGTGTTTAAGTGTCACTATTTTGGCAAGCCTGGACATTTAAAACGTGATTGTCGCATACGATTTGCAGACGAGCGAAGGGAAAAGGCATCTGATAGTGGGCCTCGAGAAAAGGCAAACCAGGTATTGAGAAAGAATACCAGTGGTGAAGTAGAGGACGTGCTACTGACAAGTCAAGCATTGTCTACTCGAATGACAAGTGGTGAAGAAGAGGACGTTCTACTAAAAAGTCAAGCATTGTCTGTTTGAACGACAGGTAGTTGGATCATTGATTCTGGTGCATCGAGTCACATGTGCAATGATGAACAATTATTTATGAAGATGGAAACTCTCAAAAAACCGCTGGAAATAGTTTTGGGAGATGGTCATGTAGTGAAATCTCAACAACAAGGAACTGTGTCATTGATGATGAAATTACCAGGTAGTGAAAGCAGAAAATGCAACTTACATGATGTTCTGTATGTGCCAAATTTATCATACAATTTGGTAAGTGTATCAAAAGCTGTCAAGGCTGGAAAAATAGTAGAATTTGATGGCAAACATGTCCAAATCAAAAGTGTAGAAGGAAAACTCACTGCCATAGGTACAGTAATTGGAAATATATACTACATGGATTGCTATGATTGCAGAAAAGATTGCATTAACATTTCAACACAAAACTATACTCAGGATATTTGGCATCAACTATTTGGCCATTTAGGGATTCAAAACTTACAGAAACTAGCAAATGAAAAAATGGTTGATGGTTTGGACTGCACTGTTACAACTGATACCGACCTCTGTGAGCCATGCATTGGTGGAAAGCATCACAAAAGTCCATTTCCAAAGTCTTCTAGCAGTCACTCCAAGAATCCTCTGGATCTTGTTGTACATAGCGATGTGTGTGGGAAAATAGGTGAGAAATCAATGGGTGGTGCTGAATATTTCTTAACATTTGTTGATGATAAAACTCGCTATGTGTTGGTTTATCCGCTAAAGAAAAAAAGTGATGTTTTTGAGAAATTCAAATTATGGAAAACAATGGCAGAAAAGTCAAGTGGTTGCGTTCTAAAAACTCTTCGTACAGACAATGGTGGGGAGTATATATCTGCAGAGTTTGGGAGATACCTTTGTTCTGAAGGAATACGACATGAGCTTACTATACCAAGAACACCACAGCAAAAAGGAGTTGCCGAGAGATTGAACAGAACCTTATTAGAAAAGGTTAGGCCAATGTTGATAGATCAAAAGGTACCACATGCATTTTGGGCTGAAGCTCTTGCTACATCTTTATACTTGAAGAATAGAAGTCCAACAAGTTTTTTGGATGGGCAGACACCGTTTGAAGCTTGGAAAGGAAAAAAGCCTGATGTTGGTCACTTGCGAGTTTTTGGTTGTGATGCTTATGTCATGTGTCCAAAGATGAACGAAGGAAACTTGATCCAAAAGCAAAGAAATTCATGTTTCTTGGTTATGGTGAAGAAACCAAAGGATATCGACTATGTATATGATTCTGAACGAAATAAGGTCATTTTTAGTCGAGATGTATATTTTCACGAAACCAGGAAAAACAATTCATTGGAACCACTTGAGAAGCAACATTCAAAAGCTGAAAAGATTGTTCTTCAAAATGACGAAGACTCAGAAGACAATGATGAAGAATCTGAAATGCTACCAGAGGTTCAACAAGAGGTTCAAGAACCAGTTGTAAGACGATCACAAAGGATAAGAAGGCAACCGGACAGGTATGCAGCAGGAAATGTGACTATTGCAAACAAAAGTTTTGAGGAACCATCATTCTATGAAGAGGCTATTAGTAGGTCAAATTGTGACAATTGGAAAGAGGCCATGGAGCAAGAAATGAAGTCACTGAGAGACAATTATACATGGGACTTAGTAAAATTACCTAAAGATCGAAAAACTGTGGGAAGCAAATGGATATATAAAATCAAGATCAAAGCTGATGGATCTATTGAAAGGTATAAAGCCCGTTTGGTTGCACAAGGATATACTCAAAAATTTGGAGTAGACTATGATGAAACATTTTGTCCTGTAGTAAGAATGGAGTCTTTTCGAACTATCTTAGCCTCAGCAATACAGAAGGATCTAAAATTGCACCAAATTGATGTTACAACAGCATTTTTGAATGGTGAACTTGAGGAGGAGGTGTACATGAAACAGCCTCAAGGATTTATTTTGGAAGGACAAGAAAAGCTAGTCTGCAGGCTGAACAAGAGTATTTATGGATTAAAGCAATCTCCTCGATGTTGGAACACCGCATTACACAGAAAACTTGATGATATGGGTTTTGTTCAATCAACTAGTGATCCATGTGTGTACAAAAAGGATTCAGGAGGAGATAATTTCATCATTGGTGTGTATGTGGACGACATTGTGCTTGCTGGAAAGACCGACAGGGAAATTGGAGAAGTCAAGACTGCACTTTCAGCTTCATTTGACATCAAAGATTTGGGCAAGCTGCATCATTTTCTTGGTATGAACATTTTTCATAATGATGAGAATGGTGAAATATGGATCGGTCAGCCTATTTATACTGAGAATCTATTGAAAAAATATGGCATGGAAAATTCTAATCCTGCAAAGATACCAATGGATCCAAGTGAAACATTTATGAAATCCACTGATTTAGATGAACGATTTGATCAGCACTTGTATCAGTCTGCAATTGGAAGTCTGTCATATCTCTCTGTCACTACAAGACCTGACATTACCTATTCTGTGAACAAAATGGCAAAGTTTTGTGTTGATCCATCAAAGCATCACTGGACAGGAGTGAAGCACATTTTGCGGTATCTCAAGGGAACCATTCAGCATGGAATCACCTACACAAAGCAATCATCTGGAGAATGTGTTGCATATTCAGATGCTGACTGGGGAAGAGATCTCGATGACCGCAAGTCTACTTCAGGATATTTGTTTGTGATCAGTGGTGGTCCAGTAAGCTGGAAAAGTAAGAAGCAGTCATCAGTAGCTCTTTCTACTGCAGAAGCTGAATATATGGCTCTGGCTTCCTCAGCTCAAGAAGCAGTTTGGATGAGACAGCTTTCAAGTGAAATGGGTATTGAATATACAAAACCAGTCATTATATATGAGGATAATCAATCTGCAATAGCCATGACAAAAAATCCTCAGTTTAATGGACAAACAAAACATATAGCCATTAAGTATCATTATATTAGAGAGCAAGTTAATGATGGATCTATAACTGTACAATACTGCTCCACCGAAAATATGTTGGCAGACATGCTAACCAAACCTCTTGCTAGCACTCAATTTTCGAAGCTTTGTTCACTGATTGGAGTTAAACCAAGTCCAAAGTACATTTTTTAGAAGTGAGGAGGAGTGTTGAAAGTAACACTTCTGACTTTGACCACTAGTCATTTAGCTTTAAGGATATAACCTGTTTTGACTGTTGTCATAGATATCTTTATACCACTGGTCATTTATCTTCAGGCACAAAACATGTTTGTTTGGTTTTCATAGTTACTTGCTTGTATTGTATTCTAATAAGATAACCTAAAACTGAGAGTGTTTTTCAATAATATGTTCCTTGTGGACACTCATAGATGTCTCCTACATGATCACAATCAGCATCACACACAACAAACAACATATTTTATTGTTGAACTAATTATAATATTGGTATAAAATGCATCAAACAATATTATTCTATTTTATTTTATTTTTTTATTGATAGGAAAAGTGGATTTTTTTTGGGAAAAAAATTTTTTTTTTGAAGTATTAGTAGATGGCCTAAATATTATTCAATTTTCTCAATCAAAAAATGAGGGGAATCCCAAACTCTTGGTCTATTTAGTGATATATGGTTGCTATGGGGTATTCCCAGCCAACATCGAGTTAAAAAATAAAACGGTAATACTCTATTTTGCGTCGACAATTAAATTTTTCCGCGCGCGTCCAAACAATTCAGGAACGAGAGAGTTAAATTATACAACAGCTTAGTTCCCATGCTAACTCTGTAATTATGTTAAATGAGGTATGTTATACATATCTAGTGTATGTTGGTAAAAAGAATAGTGGCGATGCTGTACCAGTGTGAGTACATATGACTTTATGATACTAAGTAAACTTGTGATTTCTATTGAATTGTTACCACCATTATTGGCTTCATTTTATTGCGTTTGAGTTTGGTAGTGGTTGCTACAGGCAACCAAGAGCCTGTAATTATGCACATTTATTGATTCCTTACTTTAATTGATTTTCATGCAATTTAAGGATGAGGTCTTACTTTAATTCTACAATTTCTATGCACACCTGTCTTAAAACTAGATAGAAACTTAATCGCATCCAGGTTGAAAAAAGGACAAGGCATATGAAAAACTTAATCATCATTGGAAATTAAACCCAGGACCATTGGCTTTAGCCACCAGTGCTCTGACCATTGAGCTACGACAACCAACGACTTACAAGCCTCACACATTTTCAAATACTTGGGCTTTTTCTTTTTTCGCCCTGGATGTGATTAACTTTCTATCTAATTTCATGACGGATGAGCATAGAATTTATAGTATTGATAAGCCCCTCCACTGGTTATGGCTCCTCCCTGGAGGATTAGGTGTTTTTGGTCGAATAGGTGTTCTGACGGCACATACCTGATGGCTGTTGAGTAGGAGATTGCAACATTGGCAGTACAACTTGTCAGTATGAAGGTATGTGTGAGGCTTGGAAGTCTTTGATATGGACCATGCGGAAGCGATATCGCAATGTTTTCTCCTTTAGGTTCCTCAATCTAGTATTGCTGATGTTGTCAAGAGATACATACCATTTACTTCCACAACTGTGCCTCTGTCCTGGGAACAATCATCACCTAATCCTTAGTATTTATTTATCTATTATTTATTTATTTGTTTTGTTTGACGATTTTATTATTATTATTGATGTCATTATTTATTTATTTATTTATTTATTTATCTACTTACTTACTCGTTCATTAATTGGTTGTCAGCTTTTTGTTTACCCATTGATTTTTATAAGTTAATTTTTTCTTATAAGTTAATTTTAGCAGTTCAATATTTCAGTTCTCTCATTCAATTCATTTGTCAGTGTTAATTATGCTGGAAGCAAAAACGAATAATGAGATAAGCTGGTACTATCTAGAAAGATACTATTTAACAGTTATTATGGCTTCTGATGCAGTCGCTCTAAGTATTTTACTAAATAAATATCTTGGCATAAAGTTAGCAGTTAGTAAAGTACTGGAACCAGGTGCACCAAAAATAAAAAACATACAAAAAAAAAAAAAATCACAAAAAAAAAACTAAATTCAAAATGATAAAAACTGTATTCCACACTCCTGAAAAATCCGAAGTCATTCATTTAAACATAGAGTTTGTGTAAAAACAAACAAACAAACATAAAAAAACAAAAAACAAAAACAAAAAAGAATAGGAACAATGTCATGAAGTAACAAAAAGTTATGAGCACCACAACAGAAGGGGGGAAAACCATAACAAAAAAGGGATATAAAGAGAGGAAAAAGGAGAGTTTTGTTTACCATTGATGCAGCTGAATTCAACTGCATGATATCACAGTGTACTGTTGGAGTACTGCTATACTACTGAGGGTCATCTTCAATCAACACATACTGTGCTACACACACTGCAGTAATAGGAGCTAGACTGACTCTACTATGTATACTACTCATAAAAATAAAGAATAGTGAGCTATTCTCTTTGCACAGCTACTTTTTTTAATTTGAAAACAAGGCGCTAGAGGTCAAAGGGCATGCCGGGGACTCTCCCTTAATACTTGGACCTTCAGAAGGAGTTCAGAATGTGGTAAACAAGGCCACAGAGTTCATGTACGGAGAATTGCATTGAATTATAAATGGCTACAAACATAACGTTATGGCTGTAGAAGCGCAAACCAACGACTTAGCCACGACTAGCCACGACTATTAGGCAAGTATTAAGGAAAATGAGCGGCTATGGTGGGGCATTATGTAGAAATGGCAAAGTTTTAACAGTTGCTATGGTTTCCAGCTCAAAGTCTTGGTTTCTCTGTGCATGCGCGTTTGTACCGCGTACCGGCCGGCCGGGTGCGCCAATCATTTGGCCCTTCCAAACGTGTAGCGAGCGTGGCGAGCAGGTGCGCTTTCTGTCTGCAGCCTGCGCATGCCTATTAACCTTTTAATGCTCGAATCCCCAGAGAGTGGTAAGGTGCGCGTTATTTAGATTGTTCGTACTAGGTAAAGAAAATGCCCAAGCACGAGTTTTTGACGCCCAAAGCAATAGCCAATAGAGTCAAGTCTAAAGGTCTCCAGAAGCTAAGATGGTACTGTCAAATGTGTCAGAAACAATGCAGGGACAAGGTGAGCTGGTCCTTTATTTCACTCTGCTAAAACCTAATTGTTTGTTAAACTTGTGTTTTCAGAATGGATTCAAGTGCCATATAACTTCAGAGTCCCATCAAAGACTACTCCTTTTGGTAGCTGAGAACCCTGGAAGGGTCATTGGCGAGTTCTCCAGGTAAAAAGGAAGAGGGAAGGGAAGGGATGGAGGAGTGAGGTGCAAGATGACGTTCTCCTCCTGGGGGACAAGGGGCGTACACACACACACACGCACACCACAAACGGTCAGAGTTGGCTGATTAAGAATTGTTAGTGTTTTTCCTGTCTTATTGACAAATGATACAGTTAAAAACAGGATTTGGACCAGTTGTCCCAATATTTTGTTTTCCCAGACGAGTGGTTCAGCTGTTACTAGCTTTCCTATCTCTTCACTTTACTGGTTGTTATTTGTGACTTTTGTTCAGGGAGTTTATGGCAGACTTCTTGCTTCTGTTGAGAACATCCTATGGTAAGTATGTCCTAGCATTTATTGGAAGCTCAGATCCAACACGTACATGTACCAAACCTTCAGAAACCAATATGCACACTTCATTGCTTGGCTACATCTCATTAACAGTTTTTGTTTTGTTGCTATATACATATAGTTATGAATCGTCAATATTTCTTTTGGTGTGTGGGTTTCTGTGAATGTATTAATGAAAAAGTGACATACTTTTATTTGATTAGTTTTTGTTGTTATTTAGTTGTTTGTTTGATTTACACACGGCTATATATTAATTTCTCCCTCTAGGTACGTGTCGTGTCCTAGCCAATGAAGTGTACCAGCAGTACATTAAAAACAAGGACCATTACCACATGAATGCCACTAGGGTGAGTGTGGGAGGAGTCTCGGAGGGATGGGAAGAGATTGGGAGGTAAACAGTGAATGTCTTGGAGATGTAATGGAGAGGTGGGGTAGATGATAGAGGTGTGGTACAAAGGGTAAGCAAGGCAGAGTTGGTGAGGGTGAACCATGAAAGGTAAAGAGTAGATACCATAGATGTACAGTAGGTAAAGGGTAGACAATGAAGATTTGGGTAAAGGGGATATTGAAAGTAACACTTCTGACTTTGACCACTAGTCATTTAGCTTTAAGGATATAACCTGTTTTGACTGTTGTCATAGATATCTTTATACCACTGGTCATTTATCTTCAGGCACAAAACATGTTTGTTTGGTTTTCATAGTTACTTGCTTGTATTGTATTCTAATAAGATAACCTAAAACTGAGAGTGTTTTTCAATAGGTTATGGGCCCAGGTCATCATTAGAAATACAACAGTTTTTAGTGGGATTGTAGGTAGCTATAAGGACAATTATGGCTGATATAGTCTTCAGGAATCATACCATTGAATAATTCGAATTATCCCACTTGGAAAATACAAGTTCGAATGGCTCTAATGAAAGATGGTCTTTGGAACATAGTGAATGGAAAGGAGAATGCTCCTGAAAATGAACATGCAGATCAGGCAAAATTCATGACTAGAAGGGATAAAGCTTTAGCACAAATCGTTTTGTCCATACAGCCTTCATTATTATATTTACTTGGTGATCCAGATGTTGTGGTTTGGAAGAAGCTTGAAAATCAATACCAAAAGAAAACGTGGGCTAACAAACTGGAGCTACGTCGCAAGTTGTTTTATCTTCGTTTGAAGGAGGGAGAATCAGTACAACAACATGTAAAGGTCATGACGGAGGTATGTGAAACTCTTTCGGTAATTGGAGATCCCATAACTGAAGAGGATCGTGTTGTTCATTTGCTTGCAAGTCTTCTAGAAGCATATGACATGATAGTGACGGCTCTTGAATCAAGTTCAAATGTGCCCATTATGGAAACAGTAATCGAAAGACTATTACATGAGGAGCGAAAAATGAAAGAAAGAGAAGGAGACGGTGGTGATTCCGGTAAAGTTTTTGCAGCTTATTGAGCAAAACGAGTGTTTAAGTGTCACTATTGTGACAAGCCTGGACATTTAAAACGTGATTGTCGCATACGATTTGCAGACGAGCGAAGGGAGAAGGCATCTGATAGTGGGCCTCGAGAAAAGGCAAACCAGGTATTGAGAAAGAATACCAGTGGTGAAGTAGAGGACGTGCTACTGACAAGTCAAGCATTGTCTACTCGAATGACAAGTGGTGAAGAAGAGGACGTTCTACTAAAAAGTCAAGCATTGTCTGTTTGAACGACAGGTAGTTGGATCATTGATTCTGGTGCATCGAGTCACATGTGCAATGATGAACAATTATTTATGAAGATGGAAACTCTCAAAAAACCGCTGGAAATAGTTTTGGGAGATGGTCATGTAGTGAAATCTCAACAACAAGGAACTGTGTCATTGATGATGAATTACCAGGTAGTGAAAGCAGAAAATGCAACTTACATGATGTTCTGTATGTGCCAAATTTATCATACAATTTGGTAAGTGTATCAAAAGCTGTCAAGGCTGGAAAAATAGTCTGTGAGCCATGCATTGGTGGAAAGCATCACAAAAAGTTTATTTCCAAAGTCTTCTAGCAGTCACTCCAAGAATCCTCTGGATCTTGTACATAGCGATGTGTGTGGGAAAATAGGTGAGAAATCAATGGGTGGTGCTGAATATTTCTTAACATTTGTTGATGATAAAACTCGCTATGTGTGGGTTTATCCGCTGAAGAAAAAAAGTGATGTTTTTGAGAAATTCAAATTATGGAAAACAATGGCAGAAAAGTCAGTGGCTGCGTTCTAAAAACTCTTCGTACATACAATGGTGGGGAGTTTATATCTGCACAGTTTGGGAGATACCTTTGTTCTGAAGGAATACGACATGAGCCTACTATACCAAGAACACTGTTGGTCACTTGCGAGTTTTTGGTTCTGATGCTTATGTTCATGTGTCCAAAGATGAACGAAGGAAACTTGATCCAAAAGCAAAGAAATTCATGTTTCTTGGTTATGGTGAAGAAACCAAAGGATATCGACTATGTATATGATTCTGAACGAAATAAGGTCATTTTTAGTCGAGATGTATATTTTCACGAAACCAGGAAAAACAATTCATTGGAACCACTTGAGAAGCAACATTCAAAAGCTGAAAAGATTGTTCTTCAAAATGACGAAGACTCAGAAGACAATGATGAAGAATCTGAAATGCTACCAGAGGTTCAACAAGAGGTTCAAGAACCAGTTGTAAGACGATCACAAAGGATAAGAAGGCAACCGGACAGGTATGCAGCAGGAAATGTGACTATTGCAAACAAAAGTTTTGAGGAACCATCATTCTATGAAGAGGCTATTAGTAGGTCAAATTGTGACAATTGGAAAGAGGCCATGGAGCAAGAAATGAAGTCACTAAGAGACAATCATACATGGGACTTAGTAGAATTACCTAGAGATCGAAAAACTGTAGGAAGCAAATGGATATATAAAATCAAGATCAAAGCTGATGGATCTATTGAAAGGTATAAAGCCCGTTTGGTTGCACAATGATATACTCAAAAATTTGGAGTAGACTATGATGAAACATTTTGTCCTGTAGTAAGAATGGAGTCTTTTCGAACTATCTTAGCCTCAGCAATACAGAAGGATCTAAAATTGCACCAAATTGATGTTACAACAGCATTTTTGAATGGTGAACTTGAGGAGGAGGTGTACATGAAACAGCCTCAAGGATTTATTTTGGAAGGACAAGAAAAGCTAGTCTGCAGGCTGAACAAGAGTATTTATGGATTAAAGCAATCTCCTCGATGTTGGAACACCGCATTACACAGAAAACTTGATGATATGGGTTTTGTTCAATCAACTAGTGATCCATGTGTGTACAAAAAGGATTCAGGAGGAGATAATTTCATCATTGGTGTGTATGTGGACGACATTGTGCTTGCTGGAAAGACCGACAGGGAAATTGGAGAAGTCAAGACTGCACTTTCAGCTTCATTTGACATCAAAGATTTGGGCAAGCTGCATCATTTTCTTGGTATGAACATTTTTCATAATGATGAGAATGGTGAAATATGGATCGGTCAGCCTATTTATACTGAGAATCTATTGAAAAAATATGGCATGGAAAATTCTAATCCTGCAAAGATACCAATGGATCCAAGTGAAACATTTATGAAATCCACTGATTTAGATGAACGATTTGATCAGCACTTGTATCAGTCTGCAATTGGAAGTCTGTCATATCTCTCTGTCACTACAAGACCTGACATTACCTATTCTGTGAACAAAATGGCAAAGTTTTGTGTTGATCCATCAAAGCATCACTGGACAGGAGTGAAGCACATTTTGCGGTATCTCAAGGGAACCATTCAGCATGGAATCACCTACACAAAGCAATCATCTGGAGAATGTGTTGCATATTCAGATGCTGACTGGGGAAGAGATCTCGATGACCGCAAGTCTACTTCAGGATATTTGTTTGTGATCAGTGGTGGTCCAGTAAGCTGGAAAAGTAAGAAGCAGTCATCAGTAGCTCTTTCTACTGCAGAAGCTGAATAAATGGCTCTGGCTTCCTCAGCTCAAGAAGCAGTTTGGATGAGACAGCTTTCAAGTGAAATGGGTATTGAATATACAAACCAGTCATTATGAGGATAATCAATCTGCAATAGCCATGACAAAAAATCCTCAGTTTAATGGACAAACAAAACATATAGCCATTAAGTATCATTATATTAGAGAGCAAGTTAATGATGGATCTATAACTGTACAATACTGCTCCACCGAAAATATGTTGGCAGACATGCTAACCAAACCTCTTGCTAGCACTCAATTTTCGAAGCTTTGTTCACTGATTGGAGTTAAACCAAGTCCAAAGTACATTTTTCAGAAGTGAGGAGGAGTGTTGAAAGTAACACTTCTGACTTTGACCACTAGTCATTTAGCTTTAAGGATATAACCTGTTTTGACTGTTGTCATAGATATCTTTATACCACTGGTCATTTATCTTCAGGCACAAAACATGTTTGTTTGGTTTTCATAGTTACTTGCTTGTATTGTATTCTAATAAGATAACCTAAAACTGAGAGTGTTTTTCAATAGGGGAGATGTGGGTAAGAGTATAAAGTTAATGTATGTGAAAGATGCATGTACGTAAATTACTGTAGTTCCTCTTTCACCTGTATCACAGTTAGCTGGCTGGTAGAATAGATATACATACGCAAGTACAGGAAAACATGTGTGACCTGCAGCTCCCGGAGTCCACCAGGCACCCACTGCTTCTGCCAAGGGAACTTAAGCTAGGAGGACATGATTCAGTTATTACTAATTCTGGTGTATGTCTGTTTGAATGTTGTCTTTTATCTGCAGTGGGAGACTTTGACTGGCTTTGTCATGTGCCTGGGGAGAGAAGGTAAGGGTCATCGAGTAATCGTGTGTGGTAACGAGATGGGGGGGAGTTAATTAATGTTTGTTTATTTATCATTCTTCCTATTCTTGTCTCCCCCAGGTATCTGTGAGGTGGACAACACCCCTAAGGGATGGTTCATCAAGTTAATTGACAAAAGTCCAGCTACATTGGCTAAACTGGCGGTGAGTGTGGGTTCACTGTATTAGTACATACATACGTAGATGTATGCAGTTGTTATGGTGATTGAAGGATCTTGCCTGCATGCACTGATGTATTAGGAGTTTGTGGTGCAATTAGAATTTATTATCATCCATTAGTTTTTATTTTATTTTTGCATGTGGAATAAATAGAACCTCTAATGTTCTGAGGCTGATCGGTTAGGTCTGTTGGCATTACCAGTGTAATAGGTTCCTACGAACCAAAGTTTGTTAAGATATAGATAACACTTGAATGAGAGCATAATACATGTATGAGGTTTTTGGGTTGTGGCTACAAGGTCGATGGATTTGTAAAGGTCAAATATATACTGTACTGTTCCCACACATAGCAGTCGCTGCCACCAGTTCTTCCTCTTTAGATTCTCTTAGCTACCGCTAAAGCCCTCTCCCCAAAGGAATTGTTCAGGGTTTAAATACAATTTAAAAGAATCTCAAATTCACAGAAAGAATAACAAGAAGAACACAACTCAATGGCTTTATATAACCAGTCCTTAACAAAGAGAAAAACGTAACAAAAGATGAATAGAACTTACAAATTACAAATACAATAAACCTAATTTACAACTACAAGTTTCCCATACACATACATACACACAAACATATAATAATGTACAGTTCTCATGTAGGCGTGAGAGGTGTAGACTGGAGTTTACTGTACACCCTGACATAAGTTGTTCCAAAACAGACAGAGTTACATGTAAGATCTGCTCAATGCCTCCACAGTCTTGTCTATCTTGCTCCCTCCCCCTATCCAAGACACTATTCCATCCTGTAAGAAGCTCACCATGTCCTCCTCTTCTTCATAGCCCGGAAGATCTCAGAGTAGTTTGCTGGCCGAGATCCGCCCCCAACTGGCTCCGAAGCACCATCGGTTGCTGCAGTTCTTGTACATGAGATTCAGCGATAAATCCGTGGGCAGGCCGAGCTTGATAGTGTACTGTTGCTCATATTTCATAGCGTACGTCGTAATTAGAGCCGTAACTCGAGTGTGCGGCTGCACCGAGATCTTTTCTTCTTGCTCGTAGCGGAACTCAAACCCTTTTGCCTCGTTCTGCTCGTTTTCTGAAGTGGTGGATTTGCTCTTGCTGTAGTTGGTTCCTATGCTAGCGTTTCCTCCTGCCATGGCCAGCCCCATTACCTGCACCCCGATGTTACCGTTCAGCCCCCAGTTTACGCCTGTTGTAGAAGAGAACTGATATCTGCTCCCCAGCGATGTAGTCCTCTTCTTAGAGATTCTAACTATAGTCTCATCTTCTGCTTTATCGGAACGGTTGAGGTACTCCTTCATGTGTATGTCGGCAGTTGTTCGAGTTTTCTCCCTGGGCTCCGAGTCTACTTTGACCACTGAGATTTCAAATTCCAGGCCGTTCACTTGTTTGGTGATCCACGGAGCTTTCACCACTGTGATATCACTGCCGTACTTCCTCTTGGCAGTTATTTCATTATACTTCCCACATAGTGAGGTGATTGCTATCCTTGGAGGTGGAATAGCTCTTCATCCTGGAAGCCATTTTTTAAATTTAATTTTATTATATTTTTTTAAATTTATTTTATTTTATTTTATTTTATTTATTTTTTTTTACTTCTATTAACTGCACTTTTTAACTCCTAGCCATCTTGTTTAGCATCGGCATTTTCAACCAGTGTTTTTCCCCGTCCTCCCCCCTCTCCCCATCCTTACTCTATAAAAGTGAGCACTGGGTGTCTGTCTGTATTCATGAATTTGTTGGCTGAACTGAGTTGGTATAAAGATTGTTCACCTACAGGCTAACTATAAATCATAGGGAATGAGGCAGAGAAGCAGGAGAATGCAAGGGTCAAGAAATATAGAAGCAGGTTAGGAAAGGCTGACTGATTTAACTACTCCAATGAACAATAGAAGGAAAATACAACATAGGTCAGAGATACTGAGGAGCAGGAGAGGTAGGAGGAGAAGGGAATCCATGAGGCGAAGAGAGGATTAAGAAAAACTGAGGAGAAAATAATATTGGAGGGAGAAACCATGGATAAAAATACTTGATGCTACTGCATTCCTAATTTGCAAAAATTAGCACATCAAGCGCCACGGTGCAGTGGGGGTACTTGCTAGTGCAGTCTATGGGGAGGGGGAATGTTAGTCTGTTTGTTCATTTATCTTGTGTGTATCCAGGCAGCAGAGAAGAAGAAGATGATGGACAAGAGAGAAGAGAAAATAATTGAAGCAGTAATGGTGCGAGCTAGGGCTAGGGCTAAAGGAGAGGAGGAGGAGCCTAAAGAGCCGCTACGACGAGAGAATGACAAGGAGAAAAGTAAGACACTACCCTAATCTGTGGCAGTTCTAATGCTCTTGTGTTAGTAATGGCCAGGGATTCATATAGAATTTTTTCTGGGGGGGGGGGGGCACACACATTTGTTTGACCACACCCACTTTTGCTGAAGTCACACACATTTGATTAAACATCATCTGAGGTATAGAACTAGTGACATCAATCTTGGAAGACAAATGTGTATTGCAATTGAAGGACCTTGATTAACTGAAGTGAACCTTCACCAAATATTAGATATATACAAATAACAGAATACCGTTCAGTAGTAAATATTATTAATTTATTTCATGAAATTCTGGGGGGGGGGGGTGGATATCGCAGGGCACCCGTACCTCTGTATGAAACCCTGACGATGGATCATTGATGTTGTTTAATCTTTCCAAGTATTTGATTACAAGTATGGCAGTGTCCTCAAATCACTCAATATATAATAATAATTAATATATTATGGCATGCACTTCGCCCTACAGCTTTGTGGAGTCAATACTAATCCTCAGCGTGCATGCGTGAGAGGGTTACAGTACTCAGTTTGTCGGTCAGTCTGTCACACACAAAAAAGCAGATCTCGAAGATATGGCAGCCTCCCAAAGATTGAAACAGGCATCAAAACGTTGCAATCGACAATTTAAGTCCCTTTAATGTTCCAGAATTTTTCATTTCGACTTAAAAAGTTTAGTTATTTTTTGGCCGTGTGATTGTAAGCAATTGTTGTTCTCGCCCCCTATTATCATGCCGTAGTCACCTGAGCGACTAATATCTTGCTGCCCGGTTAGTTTTGCTTCATGGTCTCCATGGGGTACCTGTTTAAGTTCCCCATTGAAACTACCTGGCAGGTGAGCGTCTCTTACAGGTTTTCTTATGAAGACAGCATTTACGTCTCCCGTTTCATTGCAAGAGCTACTTACACGAGCCACACATCTACATATTGATGTATTGATACTACACCAAATATATTATTCTTTAGTCTTTGTAATAACTATTTAACTACTTCATAGTAGCTGAGGGTTCACACCTTTGTTGCTTCATTTCAAGTATGTGCATGCTTACACACAGAAATCACTGATCAGAAAATTTGACTGGGGGAGAGGGAGGGTGGGACGAATGCTTCCCTCTCCTCTGTATCACACACTACAATGATTAAATACATAATATTGTTTGGTTGTGTATTTTGCAGTTGTGTTTAATTTCAATGGAAGGGGCGTGACATCCTCTGAAGCCAGCAAGACTACGGCCAGAGGATGTGTTGCTGGTATCAAGCGTAGCAGAAGTTTTTCCAAGTTGGAACTACCTCCTGCCAAGTATGTATGTGTGTTAGACATTGTATTTGGTGGGCATGCAACAGGAGTGTATTTTGTTGGTGAGCAAATACACTCAGTGATGTACCCATTCAACCCAATTGTCCTTATATGTAGTACATAAATTCTAAGTCAAGGACTTTGGTTGGTGGTCAGTATTGCACAAGTAATGTAGAGCATGAATTGCATCAACTCGTATCTAAGAATTTCTAGAAACAGCTATGTTAGGTAAGTACATTTAATCACTTCCTGTATTTTCCCACAACTTGCAGCAATTTTAAGTGGCATTAAATTGTTTAGTAGCCTCTACTATTAAATATGTTTATTTTTAAAAGTTTGCTCCTGATAAAGCTTCTAACGTAAGCTGTAGTAGTGTGAAATCTAAAGTGGTTGATTCAATGTGTGTGTTTACAATGGAGGAGAGCATTCTTCTGGTGTGTGCGCTAACTCACTAGTAAAGAACAACAGATCCAGTTTTGTTGTGCTTTGTTGTTGTTGGGGGTTTTTTGTTTTTGTTTTTTTGATGTTGTGTTTTTTTTGTTTGTTTTTTTGTTGTTTTTTGTTGTTGCTGTTTTTGTTTTTTTCCCTAAAAATTAGGGATCATATCTCGGCGTGAAGCCTTTATAGAAAGGTGTGATAACTGAAAGTTTCTACTAGTTCACTTTCTATTCCTACAAATAAACATCCATCTTCACCAATCTATGCTAATACCTTCTTATCGCCCGTCTCAGTTTACTAAAAAAAAAATACAAACCAATCTTTCAAGAATGCCTTTTGCCTGTAGATAGAGCTAAACATTATTATATTTTCCTTTCCCATATGTAAGAATCTTGAACACCACAATAGTGTACACTTCATATGAGGCAGCAAAAGTGAGATGTTGGTAATTAAAAGGTACATACAATCTTTTTAACTTACCGGATGTGTTTGTAGCAAATTTGTTTATAAATTAGCCACTATTTTCAGCATGTCACCAATATTGTCCTCACCTCTGCTTGTTTTACTCACAGACTTTCCGTTTAAGCCCCAACATTAGACACACTGTTCTCTTCATATGACTACGGTGATACTTACCAGATGATGTAGAAGACTTTATATATGTACATTCAAATGGTTTGAGCTATTGTGTGTGTGTTCTAGGCATTCATCTGGCGCAGATCTGTTAGAAGGTCAGCGGGACAGCTTTGAACAGACTGCTTCAGTTGCTCCCGAGCAGGACTTTGGCCTGTCTGGAAAACTGGCTGCTGAGACCAACACATACAGAGTAGGTGGTAGTAAATTCAGGAGGAGTGGGTAAAATGGGGGGAAAATGGAGGTACATTGATTACATATATCATGATCCCATACTGCTGGAATGTTGAAACATACTGTAGCAATGTCAAAGTTTAGATTTTCCACATACCTAACCATTTACTTCTCATTGAAAAGTTATATATATATATATATATATATTTCACTTCAAAATTTGATGGTTTTAGTTGGCCACATCGAGTGTCAATTATTATTATCTATTACACTAGTCTGTCAGTAGCAACAATGACAGTGTATATTCGTGAATATTTCACGGGGTGAGCAAGTTGGTAAAGCATCATCATTACCTGAATAGGCAAAGCATCAAGCTCTCTTGCAGGATAGTTGACTGACTAGAAAATAAGTGTTTCCAATTAGGGTTTGAACCAGTGACCCACAACACACACACTCAGCCATAAGACTGTTGAGAACTAAGAGCATTACATTCTTGGATTGCCTTATTAACCTTGCCCCATCCATTCAAATATTGGATAGCAATCAGTCTAAGACGCTACTGCATTCCTAATTTTGCAATGGTTTGTACATCAAGCGCCATGGTGTGGCGGGGTACTTGCAAGATATTATTATCATTATTATTTAATAATTAATAAATTAACTAATTATTCTGTGTGATTGTTTTGTCTCAGGTGTGTGATATTGCAACTGACCATCCTTCATGTACAAAGCAGCATGCAGTTCTGCAGTATCGTCTCATGCAGTATGACAAACCTGATGGCTCCACTGGCAGGAGAGTACGGTGAGTCACGTCAAGCACTCACGTATCTGGATTACCAACAGTTAACAACACGATGTGGAGGTTGGTATGGGACTTCACTAATGAGGTCCAAAAGCCCGAGAATAGTTTTTATAGCTATGTAAGTCTTGTACCAACCGAACAGAGTAGTGCAACTGGCTTGTACCATGGCTTTAGGAAAAATGATTTTAAAAAAACTCTTAAAAACTAATTTTGATTGAGCAGTTCTTATTCACCTTCTAGGAGGTCGGTATTCAGACTGAACACAGTTGGTTTCTTTTATAATGTTATTTGAAATCATCAGGTCCTTTATTGATACATTTTGTTTTGTTTTGTTTTATTTTTTGTGTTTTAGTTTGTTTTTATATATGTTAGAGCTGAAAATATAGTGCTAGCCATTAATGCAATTCTAAAAAGACCCAGAAGACTGCAAGTGGTGTAAGCGACCGACTATCGACCAGATTTTGTTCGAGATTTGTAAATCCAATCTAGAATACTCTCTAGCGACATGCTTAAATACAACTTGTAGTTCAATACTTTTGAATCAAATTCATTACAGGTTTAAAAGCTTAGCTAGCCAAAAGGTTAGTTGAACAGTATTTAGTGACTTGGTCGAATATCGATCACTGTTACCGATTACCGTCTAGCTGTACTAATGCGTTAGTAGAATTATCGACCACTTTCAAATTTTTTACAGTATCTCACTAGGACGCGCCAATATTGTCCTCACCTCTGCTTGTTTTACTCACAGACTTTCCGTTTAAGCCCCAACATTAGACACACTGTTCTCTTCATACGACTACGGTGATACTTACCAGATGATGTAGAAGACTGTTTATATATGTACATTCAAATGGTTTGAGCTATTGTGTGTGTGTTCTAGGCATTCATCTGGCGCAGATTGGTTAGAAGGTCAGCGGGACAGCTTTGAACAGACTGCTTCAGTTGCCCCCGAGCAGGACTTTGGCCTGTCTGGAAAACTGGCTGCTGAGACCAACACATACAGAGTAGGTGGTAGTAAATTCAGGAGGAGTGGGTAAAATGGGGGGGAAATGGAGGTACATTGATTACATATATCATGATCCCATACTGCTGGAATGTTGAAACATACTGTAGCAATGTCAAAGTTTAGATTTTCCACATACCTAACCATTTACTTCTCATTGAAAAGTTTGATCTAGGTATATATATATACAGTGCTTCCAACTTAAAGAGTGGATTTTTTTAAACTACTGTATAGACCCTCACTACAGTCATTTAACATACACATACCTTTTCTTCATCATCCCAATAATGTTTACAATAGTAAAACTGCCTGTTTAGAGAATGGAAAATGGAGAACAGCACTTTTCTCATTCACTCTAATACATTTTACAAAAATTTTTTGACGTCAAGATTTTGTAGTAGTTCGTCATTAAATGCTGGTCGAACGGTTATTTCCCCGAGCGGTAAGACGGGACTTTCCCTAACTGCAATCGGCTATATGGATTCTCATCGTTCTACTAGCAGCAGTAAACGAAGTCGAAATCAGTCAGAATTGTTGGCTGGTATATTACTAATTTGGAGCCAAGCCTATCCAAGTGGTCATCTTTTTCAAGAGCTGAAGAAAAGCTGAAGGAGTTTAATACTCCCAAGGCTCCCAGCATTCGGTATTCAGACAACATCAGGGCGATGCAGTTGGATTCCTACGGGTTGTGCAGCTCCAGACGGAAGCTAAAACGCTGGCCGTGATAGGCAGTAAACGCCGTAAAACTTGGCCTGAGATACAACCGTAGCTAAATCAGCCATACCCGTGTAACAATTAGCGGTAGACTGGCGCCCTTGCACAAATACGCATGCGCTGTTTTGTGACGTCGCATTTACGTGTACTAAAGGCCCACAACCCGCTCTAAACGTCATCATTTGATGACCCTTACCATGCGTAAATTTTTTGGGGGAAAAACAGCCACAACTCACTTAATTTTCAAGGTATAGCTACCAAAGTTATACATAATAATTTTAAGGCAATTTTATATCATGTGTCACATTTTTAGAGATATAACTCAATAAATTCAAAAAGGCTTAAACACTTTTTTTCTTAAAATTTAAAATATTTCGAGATTCAAATTTCGTGTGCCCACAAAATCTGGCTCATATGAAACTTCAGGTATTAAAGTATCAGTATACAAAGTTATAGAGATAAGGAAAAATAATTTCCCTATTTTCAGCTTAAACACTTCCAAATTCACTGTCTTGAAGCTCCCAGTTCCATCACCTATAACCACAACAATAACCACAAACTCACAAAATTGTTTTGTATGTATGTTAATGACATTAATGTATATTAATACAAATTTTTAGCTTTCTATTACACATACTTGAGAAATTATAGCAGAATTAGCAACCTTAACCAAAAAGCTAAAATAAAATCCACCCTTTAAGCTGGAAGCACTGTATATATTTTTTTTTATTTATTTATTTATTTTATTTTATTTTATTTTTTTAATGTACTGGTGTTTGCACGAACTTGAGTTACCAATGTGTCTATACAACAACTAGGGTGTGGTAATTAACTACAGTGAACCAGAAGAAGCTCGCATCCCTAAGACAAGATGGCGGTTCTATGGTTTCAAGGGAAAGGAATCTTTACGTGAGTAATTAACTTTTTTTTTTAATCATCCTCGTCTCATTAATTAATTAATATTTTGTAGCCACCTTCTACCTGCACAGACAAAGTGCGTATCTCATTGGCAGAGACAGGAGGGTGAGTACTGGCACTAGATACTTACTTTGTGCATGGAAATCTGGGTTTCTTACACATGATTAGGAGCTAAAACTATACTTCCTTCCTCCAAACAAATGATTTTGTAGAACTACTGTACTACATTTTTAGTGTGCTCTACTTGGAATTCCTAGTGAATCTAATGTTTCTCTCTTCACTGACTTCTCCAGTCTGTGTGATTACAGTGTATGATTACTACAGTAACACAATCGTACAATGTTTTATTTCACTTCAAAATTTTATGGTTTTAGTTTGACCGCATCGAGTGTCAATTATTGTTATTATTATTATCTATTACGCTAGTCTGTCAGTAGCGACAATGAATATTCATGAATATTTCACGGGGTGAGCAAGTTGGTAAAGCATCATCATTACCTGAATAGGCAAAATCAAGCTCTCTCGCAGGATCGTTGACTGACTAGAAAATAATGTTTCCAATTAGGGTTTGAACCAGTAACCCACAACTTTATTGTCACACACACTCAGCCATAAGACTGTTGAGAACTAAGAGCATACATTCTTGGATTGCCTTATTAACCTAAGTCCTTTTCTTTCTTTTTTTCTTTTTTTTTTTCCTCTCTCTAGGTCTTGCCCTGTCCATTCAAATCTTGGATAGCAATGAGTCCAAGATGCTACTGCATTCCTAATTTTACAATAGTTTGTACATCAAGCACCACGGTGTGGCGGGGTACTTGCAAGATATTATTATTTAATAATTAATAAATTAGTTAATTATTCTGTGTGATTGTTTTGTCTCAGGTGTGTGATATTGCAACAGACCATCCTTCATGTACAAAGCAGCATGCAGTTCTGCAGTATCGTCTCATGCAGTATGACAAACCTGATGGCTCCACTGGCAGGAGAGTACGGTGAGTCACGTCAAGCACTCACGTATCTTGATTACCAACAGTTTACACCACGATGTGGAGGTTGGTATGGGACTTCACTAATGAGGTCCAAAAGCCCGAGAATAGTTTTTATAGCTATGTAAGTCTTGTACCAACCGAACAGAGTAGTGCAACTGACTTGTACCATGGCTTTAGGAAAAATAATTTTTAAAAAACTCTTAAAAACTAATTTTGATTGAGCAGTTCTTATTCACCTTCTAGGAGGTCGGTATTCAGACTGAACACAGTTGGTTTTTTTTATAATGTTATTTGAAATCATCAGGTCCTTTATTGATACATTTTGTTTAGTTTTGTTTTTATTTTTTATTTTTTTTATTTCGTTTTTATATACGTTGAGCTGAAAATATAGTGCATTAATGCAATTCTAAAAGGACCCAGAAGACTGCAAGTAATGTAAGTGATCGACTATCGACCAGATTTTGTTCGAGATTTGTAAATCCAATCTAGAATACTCTAGCGACATGCTTAAATACAACTTGTAGTTCAATACTTTTGAATCAAATTCACTACAAGTTTAAAAGCTTAGCTAGCCTGAAAAGGCTAGTTGAACAGTATTTAGTGACTTGGACGAATATCGATCACTGCTACGATTACCGTCTAGCTGTACTAATGCGTTAGTAGAATTATCGACCACTTTCAAATTTTTTACAGTATCTCACTAGGACAAACTTCTGTCATTTATAAACTATTACGATGCTTTACCTAATAGTTTAATTGAAATTGAATTGATGTATAGGTGAGGTTAAGTTTATTACACAATGCTGTAGGGACAAAACAATTATTTTCCATCATTATCTATTTCTCTGTCTTCTGCACAGTCCTCATGCAGCCATCGACCACAACCACAGGATATCCAATCCATTCCAGCGCCATCAAGTAAATCTTCTTCATAGGTACTAAAACACATGCAGCACACATCAGTGTTTATCTCATCGCATTTGGATCAACTCTTTTTCATGGCATTCTTGAGCTCAGCTGAAGGATTTGATTTACGCTTTACTCCGTTTCTTGTGATGGACACAGTTGAGACACTCGGTGTTGACTTCACTGATTTATATTGAAATTTCCCTTTGCCCTTTTCTTTGATTCGCTGTTCCTTTCCCTCTGCTTTTCGTTTCTTCTCTTCTTCTCTCTGTCTTTTCTCTTCTTCTCTCTGCTTCTTCTTTTCCTCTCTTTCTTTTGCTCTGATTTCCAACTCCTGTTGCTTCTTCCGCTTCTCTTCTCTCTCTCTCTCTCTCTCTTTTGTTTCGCTCCTTTTCTTCTTTTGCTTGCTGCTTTTTCTTCTCCTTTTCTTCAAGTGATACCAAAAAAGATGTGCTAGTAAGAAGTTTAGCTCGAGGCTGGCGAGATGAAGAAGGTGGCAAAATGCTATTGTTAAGGAACTTTGACAATATATTATTGGAAGCAATGGATGATGACCAGAATATAATACAGGTGAAGACTTACAGGAGGAATTTGGAGTTTTATCCTGTGGATTATTAGGATGAGAAGAAGAGCCTACACAAGAATCCAATTCCTTCCCTTCATCTTCAACATCAGCAACCAATGACAATGATTTAGAAGCCGAGTTTACTGAGTCCTTTGAGTGAGAACATTGTACGTCAGAATCCAAATTATTTGCTTAATTCATAATTTCTGTAACTTGTTGTGATGGATCAATAACTGACTGTGTAGTCTCTTGATTCGATGAATGATCACTATGTTGTTCCAACTCAGGATGATTAAATTCTAGCCAACAATTATGTTCTTGATCAGTGTTCAAATTATAACCTTCATCGAATCGTAACCGAAACAATGCCTCTTGTTGGCTATTAAACTCAATGTTACATACTGGGTCTTCCATATCTGCATGGCCATCACTGTTTCCTCAATAGAGAAACTCTCAGAAACATCACTGACATCATTATGAGACTCTCTTTTTTTTCACTCTTCAGGCTGTATCAGTCGGAGGATCACTATGGGTATTGCTTGAAGAATTAATAGTTATAGCAGAAGGGTTCAATGGAAAGATACCACAAGTTTTAAAGCCAGCAATGAGATTAGCTGGTGTTAGTGCTTGGAGCCAGGCCTTGGAAAACAGAAAATTAAAATTAAATTTTGTTATAACTTTTTCGGGGGTTTTTTGGAAGTAGTTATGACAAACAGTAGTCCAATGAGTTTTCAAATGCCCAAACACCCCACAGTCCAATGGTAGGGTCTCGTGTGTTGTGTGAGGTGGCAAACACAGCATCATTACGTCATTATTTCGGGCCAGCCGTATTAACTCGTGATAATGGGTACTATGACTATCCAGTAACAGCAATAAAGGCATTCTAGAAACAGCATGCTCAAGAAAATGTTCCACTAACCATCCTTCAAATAACTCGCTTGTTATCCATCCTTTGTCACTTAATCCATACTTAGTACCTGGAATTTCGTCAGCTGTCCAACGATGGTTGAGATTCTTGGCATCAAAAATAACCATAGGAGGAATAACTTGTCCTATAGCATTGCCACAAGCGACAACCGTTATCTGTCCTTTTTTGCCAGCTGAACGATAACTCACTTTCTTGACACCTCTTTTGCTGACAATATTGGGTGCCTTCGGATCTAGTGGAATGCCAGACTCATCGACATTGTATATTTGTGATGGATGGTGCAGCAGGTCATGTTCTTTCAAAGTGCTCTCCAGAAGATCAAAGTATTGCTTCAATGTATCAGAATTGATAGCATCCATTCGCACCTGAGCACAGTTATCACCACGCCTTACAGAGAGATCTTTCAGCCTCTTAAGAAATTGCCGCCACCAACCTCGACTGATTCTGTGTCCTCTAAGAATACTTTTGTCCATTGCTATAGATTCTGCTATTCCCATAACATCTCTTCTGATATTTCCATAGCCAACAGAAGCACAACTCTTGAGAAATGCTGCCAGCTCAGCCTCTTCTTCTGAACTCAGGTACTGTTTAGGCCCAGGTTTTTCTCCGTCCTATCCTTAAGAGTTGTTGGAGGAATACCGTGATCCAAAGCTGCTTGATTGATCCAGCTTCCCACTTCAACAGCTTTTATTGCAAGTTCCATTTGCTCACTGGTCCACAGCATTCATCTCCTGGGTACTCGGGCAACCCTTACACCAGTAGGAGGTGATTTAAAGGGCTCTTTTTTAGTCAAGCGCTTTCTCCTGCCCGTTCTAGACATGCTAAAAAGAAGCGAGAACCATCCGTGCAGCGAAACGAAGTGCGAGAAGCTGCTGCTTTTCTGTAAACACCAAATGAAAATTTTACTATCTCTCACTAATTAAAGAAAGTCATAAATTTCTTGTAAATTGCTGCACCTACTTACATTATTGACGCAGTCAATGATAGGTACTCCTTGGGTCGAAAATAGGTATCGGTCGTATACGCTACCACTTCCCAAATTAAGTTTAGCTACATGTACATTTCATCTTTCTTCTCAGGTGAATATAGAAAGAACTAGCAGCGCATTTTGCTACCTTACATGAGGTATATTCATGACTGACTGACTTTAATTTTTCTGGTTCTAATGACTTGACTGCCATTACCAAATATTAGTTGCCATGTTTCATTGTTTAAATGTAAAAAATTGATATAATTTTCTCCTTCCAGTCCCTACATTATTGACCTCGGGTCTACTAATGGAACGTACATCAACAGCAACAGAATAGAGTCTGCTAAATACTATGAATTGAAAGATCAGGTGAGGCTAGTGCACCACTCATTATTCCATGGCTCCTATTTATTGTGTGGTGTGTGTTATTTAGGATGTGCTAAGATTTGGATATAGTTCCAGAGATTATGTTATATTAAACGAGATGTCGAACTTTGGAGGAGAGGACCCACCATCATCTAATGCCTCTGACTCTTAAGTAGTACCACAATTACAATAAATTCTAGCTCCATTCGTTCACTGATTTGTACAATTAGTATAAGTTTTTATAATAAAAACCGAATATTTAAAATATATTGTAAATTGTAGCTCGATTCAAGCACAGATAATTGTAGAATGCATTTCAATAGTTTTTATAATATAAATTAAACTAGGTAATCCTAATTTACACATCACACAAATAGAACGAATATTATACAATGTTTGAAATGCAATATTTGCTTGTCCCAGTGTGACATAAGCATCAGTAAATGAAATTCCAGAAACTGTTGG
>WLWD01003521.1_pt1 | contig 33885 bp, 33 predicted proteins | sample 6712731 | NCBI WGS metagenome assembly WLWD01 (sample SAMN12718690, study PRJNA576275) | sponge metagenome | isolation source: marine sponge | host: Mycale hentscheli | place: New Zealand: South Island, Marlborough, Capsize Point | collected 2014-11-01
ATCTCAGTCCAAGGTATTGTCACTAAAGAAGATAAACCTGCCATTGTTGCTTTGAAAGCAGCTGCACAGCACACATCCCAATCAAGAACATTAGACTTAGGATTTCGATGCACTACTGTAGAAGCTAAAGAATTATCTTCACCTTTGCCATAGTTCATATTTTTTTGGTTCGTTTTGTCATTGTTGTTGTTTTGCTTTTTTTGTGCACTCTTTAGAAGGAACAAGAAACAAATACTCTCATCAGACTGTTCTGTGTCATTTCCTTTTTCTCTTTTGTGTATCACATTAGCTACATATTGTTTTGGTTCTAGTGTATCTTTAATGACTTCATTAAATTTTAATCATATGACTTACAAATCTCCTTTTTCACCTCAACACACTGTGTGTTGTTTGGGCTAGTTTATTGGCAAGCAAGACTCTGAGGGGTAAAGAAGTGAAAGTCAGACTAATGGTGAATTTTGTAGATCAATATGGGCCTTGAAAAGCTAGGTTAGCTCTGAAGCAGACCTAAATGCTTGAACTTTAGTGTGCTCTACCAATCACCTAGTAAAGCATAGCAGGTATACTGGCAGATGGGTGTCACAGGAAATCATGTGGTTGGGTATATTGCAGCTGCTGCACTTTGAAGGCAAGAGCTGTAAAGTTACGAAGAAATATCGCCACGATTAGGAAAAAATACTGCTTGCAAACGTAATTTTAATACGGTTTCAAAAGGCTAGCTCCTTGTAAGATGCTACGCAATACAAGTATCTCAACTTTAGTCCTAGCCCTAGCCCTAGCCCTAGCCCTAGCCCTAGCCCTAGCCCTTCAGTTCAGTTAAAATCCTCAAACTTGGCAGAGCATGTGTTACAATGGCTTTGCCAAATGGGTCAATTGTGTTATCATACAATTTCAATCCTGCAAGATTGCTGTAGTTCTGTAATGCTCCAGTTAAGCCCTTGGCACCCTTAATAGTAACTTCACACTTCGATATGACCAGATAGTGTAATTGATTCTGAGAAAGCAGACACAAACCTGTAATCAATTCCTCAATACCTTCAGGACGAAGTTGGCCTAATTTTAAGTCCAACTTTAAGTCATTATGATATTGTAGCCCAAACAATAATAAAAGAATATGTTCTGAAAATGAAGAACAGGACATTCCCAAAAACCGAAGATTAACAGCATTGTTGAATGCCTTGTAAACATGTAGAGCTCCTTCATAGTCTATTTCAACTAGCTGCAAGTCTATTATTTCTTCAAGTTGTGAACACTGTCTGAGAATATTGCCAAAAATAATTAAATCCTTCGTTTCAATAAAGCATTGCGTTAAATTTTAATACCTGTAAAGAACTAAAATGCTTTTCATCCACATTTTTAACACCTTGGTAGTGCTATTTTCTGGAAATTCTAAAACAGTGATGTCTTTAGATGTATTGGATGTCACATACTTTACGCAGGCTATGTCAAATGATGTGATTTCTGGGGGGAAGACAAATTCCCTATCGAGGGCCATCAATATTGTGTCACATACCATCTTCTATTGAGATTCAAATGCACAAGATAAATACGTAATTAAATCTTTATCAAGAAGTGTCAATACTGAAAAAAGCAAGTCGTCATTACCCTGGAAGTTGATAAGGCCGCAGAGAAAAATCCAAATTGCTGAAGACAAGTCCTTGTTTTTTTGTACTGCTGCCAACTGATCCTCTGTCTCTTTGGTGTTTGTAGAGATAGCATATCATGGCAGTATGTACTGGTAAGTAACACATGTGGAATACATTAGGATGATCGTTGAGGTACTTCTCAAGGCCAGAGGAGTAGCTGCTAACTGATTCCAAATCAGAGCTAAACGGAAAACTTCTCACATATTCAATAATTTCATTTTTCTTGAAACCAAATGTCTGAACTCATTTAGTAATTTATTTTTAATGATATTCATTGCAGCTGGACGAGAAGACACTGTTATCATTGCTCTGGGAAGACAGACTTTGTCTAGTAGACTATAAACAACTGAAGATGTGTCTTCAGACTTATACTCATCCAATCCATCTAGTATAATACACGATTCTTCTCCATTTTCTTGGTTAATTCCAGAATTTTTTATAAATTCTTCTAAATACCCGAACATAATATCTTTAGATCCTGCATTGTTTAGAGATCTAAGTGTTATAAGGAAGACCAGCTTTGCATTTTTCAATATAGTTCCCTTACTCCATTCTTTTACAAGTTTGTGTACGAGTGTAGTTTTACCACTACCAGGGCGTCCTTCAATTACAATTAGACCCCCACTTTGATATTCCGCAAATAGGTCCTCGTATTTTACTTTTTCTTTTTTAACTGTAACCTTATCGGCATCACCAGAAATACAGTACTCTTTTGATATTCTTCAAAAACTTCCTCATACTCTATTTTTTCTTTCTTTACGATAACCTTATCAGCATTTCCTGAAATACAGTACTGTTTAGAATCCGTGCTTTGTTTCTCTGATTTTACTAGAACTAAATTGACAAAAGTTTTAGTTCCTACTGGAGGCCACGAGTCTTCTGGGATTTCTTCACAAACAGAATATAAATCTAACAGTTGTTTCTTTTCTTTAGTGTAAATTATTTTCAAATTGATCTCATTACTAACCATTTGTTTGCCTTGAAGACTCACACAACATGTGTACTCTCCTTCTGTTCCCTGTCTAGCACAACTAATAACAAGAATATATCCTCAGTGACTCCTGAATATGTAGCATCGTTAGCTAATGGCTGACCATCCTTCTGCCCGCTAACACACAGACTCTCTGGGACTATCTAGGACATAGAGGAGTGTTGACTTACCATCTTCTACTTCAGTGTCGATACTTTGCTCTGTGAGATCAAGTATAGGATTTGAATCACCATCACATGCATCTAAAGATGACTGGAGTTCATTTATTTTACTTTTTATAAACTTTTCTTCCAAGTCTATAGAAAATTGATATTCTGCTACTATATCTCCTCTCAATGCTTCCTTTAATTTAGACAAGGTAGTTGAAGGAGGTGTGTGTCTGTCTTCTGATATCCAACAGGTAAGAATATAGCTAAGTTTCATAGCAAAGTTTGTTTCTGTACACTGTTTGATTTTATACTCAGGCAGATTTAGAGCAAGTCCTACTTTATCATATTTATGTAGAACTGGAGTCATCAAATTCACCAGAAAACTGACATCATTAAGACTAAGAATAATATCTCCCTCACTTGTGTGGCATTCAGACTGACTCTCTGCTGGAGCTGCTGACAGTTTCTTAAGTCTGTCACATATCTCTCTCTCCCCTATTTGGTCTAGAAAGTTAAGGAACTTTCTCCAAACAGTTATATTTTCCCTGATTCTCTCACTCACTAACCTCAGGAGATACCTGGCCAGCAGTTCAGGGTCCACTCTTGAGTGATCCAAGGAGTAGAAGAGAGTCTTATCAGAATTGATAATGTTTTTCCTCAACATCTTCTGGAAGAGCTCCACCATGTTATCATGGCTTGATAAAGCTGACACTAATTCTTCATTGTCATTTATTCGGCCTACTAACTGAACTGTTGTTTCCTCCATATTTTGGCACTATCAAAAAATGTAGCTTATTGCTGTCATGCTGGTGCTTTAGTTTAAATTTCTTTTATCAAAACAGGCTAATTATAAATGGCTATAAACAACTTTGTATAATAAGATGCAATTCATGCTATTCATAAATATGATTACAATATTCATAGTATCGTAGCATTATCATCATTGGTAGCAATGAGAAGCAGCTAGCAATAATATAGTGCACTAGTAGTCACCACTTGGTGTACAGTCAACTCTGTATTTTCTTTGCCAACATGCTCAGCTGGACTGGCCATTGTTGTTTGTCCCAGGAACCGATAACCTAACTACCACTGAAACGGTGGAGGAGTAAAATACACACGTGCCGTAATGGGCATGCGTGTGGTCTGGCGGTCTGGTTTAGTCTGAATTTTAGCCATATAGAGAGAGGGAGAATCATAATTTCTGCGAACATACGTTCAATAGTCTGGCATCACCGACCCTTTTCCTTCCCTATATTGGTGGGTGGGGAGGAAGGAAAGGGTTTGGTAGCTCTAAATATCAACGACTTGTGCAAATGGCTTCACACGTTTATTGCGTCATCATTAACACATAGGCTAAAATCATCGCAAGTTAAACAATTTGTTGCAAGCAGACATTTTGTTGGAATGTCTCGTTGTGACTGTGGTGTTTCAATAATACAGATAAGAACAACAACAATAATGGCTGGTTCAAACTCATGTAGGAGTTGGTCATATACAAGTCGACCCAGAGTCCAACCAAATATAGTAAGGGTTGATGTTGTAACTCATGTCAGCTGATAAAGAGGTTATATGTGCATTTACTGACATCAACAATTCCAAGAAGAAGGTCTATTCCACCTCAGATGATACGATCATCAAGTATGTATCTTCACCACCTGCAGCCCTGCTATCTACTGCTTCCAGTCCTTCCAATGGGAAATACCTCAGACAAGCCAGGACACTCCTTGATTCAGGTGCCTCTGTTCAATTGATTACAGAGAAGTTGGATGCTGACCAGAAGTTATAAATTCATCTTCACACTAGACTCTTCTGAACTCACTGGAAGTGTGGTAAGAATTTTTTTTGTGCATGTTAAACTTAGTTCATTTTCTTCTAGAGGTGACGTGCTATGTTGTTCCTCATCTACAAGCTATTCATCCACCAAAACATTCTGAAAAGCTACTGGACATACCTTGTATCTATGGCTAGTCTCCAATTGCTGACACTATCCTTGGTGGTACTGCAGGTGGAGCTGGACTGGAGTTGGTGGTGCTTATCACATTCGCTGGAGATTGACCTAAATTAGTGTTGCTAATAGCTACATGGTGAGACCCAATTAGCATTTTTTCAGTTACATCAGTCCAAGAGGAACTGGTCCGGTTAGTCCCGTTTTGGCCAGACCATCTTTAGAAATGGGGAATTCCTAAATAACTATTATCTTTAAAGGGAAAAAATCCCAATTTGACAATCTTTCTGATTATTTTCATTATCCCGTGATTCCTTAGCAGTGGCGTGGTATTAATAAATAACAAGGTCTAGATATTTATGTGGCACAAGTGTAAGTACAGTTTGCAATGTAGTTAGTGCTGTCAGTAACTATTTCTAGCTATGATGGCGTCATTCTAAACATTAGAATAGAAAATGTATTGTTTATTAGTTATTTACAACTATATAGAATAATAGTGTGTATAGACTTGTCACACCCATGAAATTTCCTCGGCTACACCCATGAACTTGCCACACCCATGAACTTGCCACACCCATGAACTTGCCACACCCATGAACTGTTTTGGGCACACCTATGGACTGATTTAGCCAAACCCACTTCCTGGCCAGACTTATTCATGAGAGCTTCCTCCGTCCCTGCCATTATTGATGTTACTTCAGACCCCCATCATATAAAATTACTGAATGTTGGCTAAGTAATGATTTTGTAGCCTCATTAACTTGTATAGACCACAATATAAATGAATCAATGAATGAATAAATAAAACAAACAAACAAATAGATAAACAAATAAACAAATAAAACAAACATAAATAAATGAGTAAATAAATAAATAATAAGGTAAATCAATAAACTATAGCTATTATAGTGTTGTGGTGTGTGTTAGCACCCATATTAATGAAGTTGGCTGATTATGGCTTGCTATAGTTTGGAACACTGCAAACAGGTTCAATATTTATTTACATTTTATCTTGCAATATAGTGACTATAATGATAATAATAAGTTTAAATCATTAATAATAAGTTTTTTGACTGAGAATTACATTGTATGATAATTTTGTGTGAATTTGGTATGGTTGTTTTTGGCATGAACTACGATAAGGCGTGGTTGTAGACTTAATATAATTTCCGTGGAACTGTTTTGTATAGCAGCAACTACCAAATCTGTGATGGCGATCTCATTTTCTCCAGAGATTAAACCGTCCATTAAAATAATATGATTGACGTAGTCCTTGGGTCCAACGTCAACAAAATAATCCGTCCAAACTAAGCCTTTATTTGATAGAGTGCGTAGGACCATTTCTGAATCTGCACCTTCAATAAAAAAAAATAAAGTTTTTGAAGAGGCAAGATGACTAATTTCTCGCTTTGTCTTGTCATCTAAAACCGTGATATTGTTGTGCAATACATTCAAATGTTTTAGATTTTTCAGACGACTGAGTTCAGCTCCAATGCTATTAGCTCCACCAGAACCAATACTGTTGTGAGATAAATCAATAGTTTCAAGGAATGGTAAATTCCCAAATATCTTACTAAATGCAGCTGCACCTTCTGGACCGATACTGTTATGAGATAAGTCTAGAGCTCCGAGAAATAAAAGATGCTTCATTTGAGTAACTAACTTCACTACTTCTTTGTCATCCATTAGCTGGTATGACAGTGTTAGGTGCTTCAAAAATTTAAGGTTTTGCAGTGCACTAGTAATAATACATTTACTAACTGAATTGATATTATTATTAGACAATTTCAAAGTTGCAATACGACTTTGACTTTGAAATATCTCAGATATACCCGCAGCATCATTACGAAGGATTTCCGAATCTGATATGATCAGAAGGTTTAATTGATTGCGTGAAAGGGTTTTTAGACCTGTCACTAATTCTTCAATATCTCTATGGCATAGTTCCTCAAATTTTAGATTCAAATGCAAGCTTTTATGATCTTTTAAACCAAGTAATAGAGCCAATATACTTCCAGATGAAGTGCATGACATGCTTATAAATCGCAGATTCAAATTTTTCAAAGCTTCAGAAACATACTGAATACCATCGTGGTTAGTTCTAGTTAACTGCAAATTAATAATTTTTCCAAGTTGCGTACACAGTCTGAGAATTCTGCCAAATATAATCAAGTCATTGGTCTCACTGAGGCTTTCATATAGCTTCAATTTTTTAAGAACACTGAAGTGTTTTTCATTAATATTCTGTAACAAACGAATGGTATTAGTCTCAGGAAGTTCTAAAGTTGTTATTTCCTTGGATGTATTGGATGTCACGTACTTTACACAGGCTATATCAAATGATGTGATTTCTGAGGGGAAAATAAACTTCCCATCGAGGGCCATCAATACTGTGTCACATACCATCTTCTGTTGAGATTCAAATGCACAAGATAGATACATAATTAAATTTTTATCAAGATGTGTTAATATTTCTAATAGCAAGTCGTCATTATCCTGGAAGTTGATAAGGCCGCAGAGAAAAATCCAAATCGCTGAAGAACAGTCCTTGTTTTTTTGTACTGCTGCCAACTGCTCCTCTTTTGATAATCTGGAAATGTAGTAAGCAGTTAGGAATTCCTGGAATGTGAGATGAAGGAATGTGTATTCATTGTATTCTCCATGAGACTTGAATGTGTGATGAACAGTCAACAGTCCAAGACACCACTCGTCTCCACTGCTACTACAATAAGATGGCAGATCAGCTAACTCGCTTCTGGTGATAACTTGGACACGTCTAGCAGACATGGTAAAGGCAAGCTTACACAAAGTATCAAAGTTGATCTTAAAATCTCCAGTAAGTTGTGATAGTGAGCTAAGATTAGTATCACTGCTGTATCTTCTAAGATGACGCAATATCATGGACAAGGTGAACTCTTGATATATCTTAGTCTGAGTGTTTGGAATTTTGTCTCTTTGGTGTTTGTAGAGATAGCATATCATGGCAGTATGTACTGGTAAGTAACACATGTGGAATACATTGGGATGATCGTTGAGGTACTTCTCAAGGCCAGAGGAGTAGCTTCTATCTGATTCCAAATCAGAACCAAACGGAAAACTTCTGACATATTCAACAATTTCATTTTTCTTGAAGCCATATGTCTGGACTTGTTTAGTTATTAATTTATTTTTAATGTTATTCATTGCAGCTGGACGAGAAGACACTATTATCATTGCTCTGGGAAGACAGACTTTGTCTAGTAGACTATAAACAACTGAAGATGTGTCTTCAGACTTATACTCATCCAATCCATCTAGTATAATACACGATTCTTCTCCATTTTCTTTGTTAATTCCAGAATTTTTTATAAATTCTTCTAAATACCCGAACATAATATCTTTAGATCCTGCATTGTTTAGAGATCTAAGTGTTATAAGGAAGACCAGCTTTGCATTTTTCAATATAGTTCCCTTACTCCATTCTTTTACAAGTTTGTGTACGAGTGTAGTTTTACCGCTACCAGGACGTCCTTCAATTACAATTAGAGCCCCGCTTTGATATTCTGCAAATAGGTCCTCGTATTTTACTTTTTCTTTTTTAACTGTAACCTTATCAGCATTTCCTGAAATACAGTACTGTTTAGAGTCTGTGGTTTGCTTCTCTGATTTTACTAGAACTAAATTGACAAAAGTTTTAGTACCTACAGGAGGCCACGAGTCTTCTGGGATTTCTTCACGAACAGAATATAAATCTAACAGTTGCTTTTTTTCTTGGGTATAAACAATTTCTAAATTGATTTTATTACTAATCATCTGTTTGTCTTGAAGACTCACACAACATGTGTACTCTCCTTCTGTTCCCTGTCTAGTACCATTAATAACAAGAATGTCCTCAGTGACTCCTGAATATGTAGCATCGTTAGCTAATGGCTGACCATCCTTCTGCCACTGGTAACACACAGACTCTCTGGGACTAGCTAGGACATGGAGGAGTGTCGACTTACCGTCTTCTACTTCAGTGTCGATACTTTGCTCTGTGATGTCAAGTATAGGATTTGAATCACCATCACATGTATCTAAAAATGACTGGCGTTCATTTTTTTTACTTTCTATAAAATTTTCTTCCAAGTCTATAGAAAATTGATATTCTGCTACTATATCTCCTCTCAATGCTTCCTTTAATTTAGACAAGGTAGTTGAAGGAGGTGTGTGTCTGTCTTCTGATATCCAACAGGTAAGAATATAGCTAAGTTTCATAGCAAAGTTTGTTTCTGTACACTGTTTGATTTTATACTCTGGCAGGTTTAGAGCAAGTCCTACTTTATCATATTTATGTAGAACTGGAGTCATCAAATTCACCAGAAAACTGACATCATTAAGACTAAGAATAATATCTCCCCCACTTGTGAGGCATTCAGACTTACTCTCTGCTGGAGCTGCTGACAGTTTCTTAAGTCTGTCACATATCTCTCTCTCCCCTATTTGGTTTAGAAAGTTGAGGAACTTTCTCCAAACAGTTTTATTTTCCCTGATTCTCTCACTCACTAACCTCAGGAGATACCTGGCCAGCAGTTCAGGGTCCAGTCTTGAGTGATCCAAGGAGTAGAAGAGAGTCTTCTTATCAGAATTGATAATGTTTTTCCTCAACATCTTCTGGAAGATCTCCACCATATTATCATGGCTTGATAAAGCTGACACTAATTCTTCATCGTTATCTGAACAATAGCACATCAATGGAAGTGTTGTATGTGCCGCCATCTCTAAACACGCCAAGTTCGAGCTACTCAAATACAGTCTACTCTCAATCAAAAAACAACCTTTTGTTTCTAAAAATAGATATTTGTTTTGCCAATTTGTGTTAGCGACCCTTTACCTACCTACGTTACCACGGCGATCGTAATTTCTGGAATGTAAGTTTGGTTGGTTGGAGATTTGCCGAGGTAAGAGTTGTGAGACATTGCTCGTTTGCAGTTGAAGTTCAAGCTTTGGGCGCTCACTAGTATTAGTAGAGTTTGTTTTATTATTACCTAACGATATAGCTGCACCAGTTGTTTTCTATTTTGAAAGCTAGTAGTAGCATCAAAGGAGTAGTCTATAATAGATATTTAAAATATGTGGACTGGCAAGAGCATAGAAAGATGATTTGGAATCAGGGCCCTGACTAGGCTACACCCATTAAGTATATACTCCATTTAGTTATACCACCAACATGGTTGCGGCCTGGTGCAGGAAAGGGTCTGGGGACATGAGCCATACCAAATTTGTTCTGCCATACATATGATGGGGAAGTCAATTACTGTTAGCATATTAATATGAGTGCCCTCCTCAGCCACTTGATTAAATTCCTGTACGCATCCATCCCTCTTCAACTTGGTTTAGCAGAAGTTCGATTAGCAAGCATGGCTAGCTTACTATCTGTCAACTGTATTGGCTATGGACAGGGTTGGTCGGAATTTGCTTCAAAGTGGGGGAGGGGGGTCACCATGTGCCACATGCCAATGTACTCTCATGTAAAACACATTTCATGAAAAAAGATACCAACTTGCTATACAAGCTAATTAAAAGTTTCCCAGTGCAATTTAATGCTAAATCTACATGGTGTGTGCCCACCCCAAGCAATAAATCTGTGGGGCCAGTGTTTCCTGACCCCCTACCTTCATCACTCCTGAAAGATGATCTGAAAATAAGACAAGCAAAGCAATGGCTTTTGCTGTATCCCATTAAACAGTTCCAATTCCTCTAAAACAATTTCTAGCTTCTCAGATCTGGGTCCACCTGACGATGATGTCACATGATAATAATTGCTAGCTGTAAATCCAGCTACAGTTTACAGGTCACACTTAACTATGTGTTCAGAGGTAGAGACAGCAGTCCAAATAAAGTGGGGATGGGCTGAACTGTCCCAATCTACTACTATCTATAGCCATACAACATAAAATTACAAAAAGTGGGTGGGCTCATCCTCCCTGCCCCCTATGTATCCCACCTTAAGTTGAATTTCAAGTTATTGAAAAATAAAGAAGTAACCCCTTCTGCCCCCAACACCAATCTGACAACAAGAGGGGGCCCAGCCCCTTTGTCTTAAAACATAGTGGGTGGGGCTGATCCCTGTTCCTGTGCCAGTGATGTGTGTGCACAGATGTGAGCACATAGGTAGTGATAATTGGTCAAGGAAATGAGGTTCAGATGTGCATTGAATGTTTCACGAGTTAACTCCTACTACTATTCCTTCAACTTAGTTTGTGATGCTGGTTATTAAAATCGTCTATTTTTTTAAACTATAATATTATTTACTTTCACAAAACCAAAATATTGGCCCTCATAACAATTGTTGTAGGCCATTGCTTTGTTTCTGTTATAGCAACCATTAATATATTTATGACTGTGCTAATTGGTTGCTGGTTATTAGAATGTAATAAATGAATGTGGCCACATCGCTTTGTAGATGTTTCTTTGCCTTGCACAAACTAGACTAAGGATCTGTGAAAGGCTTAAGGCCTTGAAGTGGGTGGGAGTGGTCAGCTCTTCTGAGCATTCCAAAGCTCAGAAATGAATTTATGCAATAGCTAGTTACACAGAGATGATAGAATACAATACATTAAGACAGGTGTTAAATGGAAAAAAGTTAATTCTTCTTCTTGGTAGCTAGCTACTGTCTCGCATAGAATCTATGCACAATTTTAGAGGCGAGTTATATTTCATGTCTGAAACCATGTCGTGTAAGTTGCAGCAAACTTGTAGGAATTAGTAGCTATGTGGTATGCACAAGAATAGCAACATGGGAAGCCCAATTAGAACTATTCTGGATTAGCTACAATTGATGTTATTTCAGACACGCCCATCACATAAATTACTGAAAGAAGCAATGATTTTGTAGGCTTACATAGACCACACCCATATTATAAATGAAGATAATTTATTATGGCTTGCCATAGTTTGGAATACTGCAGACCCAGTGCTTACTCTAAGCGCTAAACCCTTTACCATCGATTGACAACAAGAATAACTAAGCCAAAGCAAACAACAACAACAACAACAACACTGCCTGACGAGTCAGTCCATACAAGCATAACAAACTGTAAATCTCTGATATAATTGGTGAGCGAGTGAGACACTTACAGGGGTAACACAATTGAAAATCGGGGATGTTTGTTTGTATATATGTTTGGACGTACGTATGTCATTTTGTACTTTGACCCTCGCGTTTTTGTGTTAGTTATGTGTTCGACCCCGTCCCAAATTGCACTAAACAGAATCCTCTGGTTTATCGATCAGTACCCATATCACCCTAGAAATTGAATTGTTTACCGTTTTGAATTCTTTTGCGGGTGCAGTTAAAACTTGAAAACTTAGAGACTTCCATTTCTATTCGAGTTAGTGGCGGTGGTAAGTCAATGCCCTCTTTGTCATGGTTATAAGCCGTGCGCAACAGTATTTACTTGAAAATACATTGTCCACTAGACTACCGCGAAGGTAAGTCTGTGTAGGTGCATGTCCAGTTGTGTCAGAGCATTGTGTGTTACAACCACTACTTAGCTAAAGAATATCACAAAGAAAACTTTTAAAAATGTGTATTGTTTTGTTGTTGTTTTTTTCCTTCAATTCAAGCAGTTGCAGAGAGTTGTTACTATGGCACTGAAATCCCTTTACCGTGTATGCGAAATTTAAAAACTGGACCTTATTTTTCAGTAGCTTCAGTGTTAGAAGTCAAAATCATTCATATAAAAATAGTATAGTCTTTAGGCTCGCTCGCCATTTGTGCTCAAGCACATCACTAGTTAATTGACAAAATTTGACAAGACTATAACTAGAGGTGAACAAACCAGTTTTCAACACATTACACACATAATTATGGTTGTCAACAGACACTTTTCGGCAGTACAATAGAGTGTTCTTGTACTAAACAGGTACCGACACAATAGGCAACTGAAGTTAACACACACACTAACAATAATTGACATGTGCAATTGTTCAGTGGCTTGTGGATTAAAAAAAAAAATTTTTTTTTTACTCCCCCCTCCCCCCCCCCGCTGCCTAGTGGTGAGAGATAGGACAACATAATTTACAAAGTTTGACTACTATATTTTAAGTATCACTTCAAGAAAACTTAAACTTGGTTAGTATTAAATATCACATAGCAAGTGGTTGCATTATGACTTGTAGTGATTCATGAAATAAACATCAATAAGTTTTGAGTTTCAGCAATTTCTTGATTCTGCGAACCAAAGCTTGGACAAAACCAATCCTCGAGTCAGACCTCCCCCTCAACTGAATCTGAAAATAAATATTAAGATCACACACACACACACATATCCTCCACACACACACACACACATACATCCTCCACACACACACACACACATATCCTCCACACACACACACATTCTCCACACATGCATGCACACACACACACACATACATCCTCCACACACACACACACACACACACACATCCTCCACACATGCATGCACACACACACATACATCATCCACACACACACACATACATCCTCCACACACACACACATACATCCTCCACACATGCATGCACACACACACATACATCCTCCACATGTGCATGCACACACACATACATCCTCCACACACACACACATACATCCTCCACACACACACACACATACATCCTCCACACATGCATGCACACACACACACATACATCCTCCATATCCAGTAGCTTCTTGAAGAGATTGTCTGTGAGGGTCCTGGGAAGATTGATCTTTAGCTGCTCAATGTCTGAGGATGATATATCCCGGTCTAGACTGGAAATATCGTATCTAGGATGCGGTGGCTTGGCAGAAGATGATTCTACAACACAATCAAAATAGATATTTAGTGATCTTTTAGAATTCATGAACACAGCAGAACCTCTGACTAAACACTCTGTCTAGCTACCTGTATTAGTGAACCTTCGCTTGAACCATCTAATAGAAAATGTATTGCTTTTCGCCTCTTCAAGCAAACAACCTCCCATTTGTGAACTGAAAGACCTGGGCCCAAATGGTTCTCAGTTCAGAGGTTCTACTATAGTGCATTAGACTAGAGGTACGTTAGCATCCTAGCTAATCTAAAACACTTGACAATTTGGAACTACTTGAAATTAATCCCATCGAATGGAGAAATCCTAGTCGTGAATATTGTCTGCAGACCTCATGAATGTAAATACATATCAATCCTTACATCTCCACATATACTGTGCATGTAAATAAACACACACATGTGTATGTAAACATAATATACACACGCATATGTATATGTAAACAAACACATTGATACCGCACACACATGCACGCACACAAATACAACACACACTCAACTTCTTTAGTGCCTCCTAATCCTACAACACTGAGCCATCATTTCCACTCCTCCCCAGTTATGTAAGAATATATATATATTATATATAATATAATATATATAATACTTATAGCACGAGTCAGAGTACAATATGGGAAAATATTTTACGAGCACGCAAAATATTTTCACGAGCCAAAGGCGAGTGAAAATGTGGCGTGAGAGTAAAATATCATTCCCATATTGTACGACGAGTGGGATAAGTGATTTATTGCTTCTTTGAAATTTTTCTCAACCGGTTACAATACAATTTTCATTGATTTTACTCGCTACGCGCGCGCTACAAGGAGCGTACAATATAAACCGTACAATATGGGAGAATACAGAACGCTCGCGTGATGCGGAAATATTCAAGTAAAAATATCAAAGCTGCAATAAATATATATATATATATATATAGTTCACACATGAGATATGCCCCCGCCCATTCTCACCATTGAGTCTCCGCATGGGAGAGAAGGTGGAGGACAGGTTGCCAAACTGAAGTTGAGGAGCACTGGGTCGGGAGTGGATCAGATAGTACCTCAAGTGCTGCCACAGCAAGAACAACAAGTTCTCCACAACATCTGAACACACACACACAAATAGCCAAACAATTAATAAAAATAAATAAAGAAATAAAGAAATAAAATTAAATTAAAAAAAGAGGAAATTTGAAAAGTTGAAAGCAAGATATGAATATTTGCCAGCATATGGCTGCTCACATGCGTAGTGCTGGAGTTCCTTCTTCTTGTGTCCCACCATAGAGTTGAGTCGTCTCCTAGCCATCACTTGTTGCTGCGTCAGGGGCAGCTTGTCAGCAGAGAGAGAAGGAGACAGAAACTACACAAACACACACACATAAACACACACAAACAAAATGGGACCCAACAACAACAACTATCAACTGTGAATTTGCATTTACGTCTAATAATTCCTTACCAGTCTGCAGTCTCAGACCAAATGACTGTAACCAATAGTTGTGACATCCCTTACCTGTTTGACATCATCACTTGAGAGTGGTCCTGGTTGCTCCTTCTTCTTAAGTAGTTGCTGGTGTCTGTCGTGGGCGGCCATGAACCCATCCGCACACTCCCTGAGGTGAAGCACAAGCAGACCCAGGGATGGACGCTGGGACCCTACAGAAGAAGAGACCAAAGAAGAGAATGGATCCTGGGCAGTGGGAGTGGCTACAGCTTCTGACAAATCTGCAGACAGAAGAATCTGACTGAGTGGAGCCGAGAATTCCATACCTGAACACAACACAAACATTCACGACAAGATGATGATGATGATAATGATTATTATCAATGAGATGCAAGTGACCAGTTACTTCTACATACTAGATGTAGTATTCCTTTCTACCTGGTTTTCAGATGCAAGCATGTCTTTAAAAAAAAATTTTTTTTTTTTTAATTAAGTGTGTCTTGATTACGTCACGGTCTAGTGGTGGCAAGCTAGTGGTCTTCACATCAGTTCTGAAGGCTAAGTCAGAGATACTCCTATGCTACTCTGCAAACAGATCCACATTCCAATGAATCCACATTAGCTGTACATTCTATTGTTACTGTCATGAAAGGAATAGTTGTCTGTTATATATGTTAGCTAGCCAATAGGAAATGATCGCTGTTGCTATTATTAGGTAAGTTCATTATTAAGAATTGCAAGTCAGGATCCTGACGCTCTTGCATGCGTACGCTCCGGACACTAACTTCACTCTGTACTCACGAACAATGTAAGTCAATGTAAGAGAGAGAATATAACCCACTCATATATGTAACGTTTGATCTTGGTCTATCCAAGACTACCACACCTACATTTTCTCTCACCTTTCATCGTCATGGCAATCCTGCAGTAGGTGACAACGTTGGATGAGATTCTGTGCACAAGAAGTGCAGCTTCATCTTCTCTCACTGTCATATCCTCCACTTCACTCTCATCTCCCTTTACCACCAGACTCACCAACTTCCTACAGCACTACACACACACACACACACACATACATACACACACACACACACACACACACACACACACAAGTTATTTTGCTACCTAGCAAGTCACACGCACCTGGCAGAGCCAGGGTGCCTGTGCACTAAGCAGGCACTGTGAGCCGTGCAAGCAAAGCTCTTGGAGCCGGGCTAGGAACTCACAGGAGAACAGGTCTTTCCTCACAGGATATTTCACACAATTTAAATAATGGCTATTACATTGGGACACACTCTGAATTTCAGCCCGAATGAGAGAAAATTTATTCGTACCTGACCTGGAATGTATGGAACTATTTTTCACTGCCAGGCAATGATGTGGACAACACAGAGAAACCAGCACTCCTCATGCACTGGAGCTAAATCTTATGAAGTTCCCAAAATCTTCTAGCTCCAGATTCCCCAGCTTCTAAATACTATGCAGATCTTACGCCAGCCTTACAGACCCGGCTGCCTTACAGACCCGGCAGCCTTACAGACCCGGCAGCCTTACAGACCCGGCAGCCTTACAGACCCGGCAGCCTTACAGACCCGGGCAGCCTTACAGACCCGGCAGCCTTACAGACCCGGCAGCCTCACAGACCCGGCAGCCTCACAGACCCGGCAGCCTCACAGACCCGGCAGCCTCACAGACCCGTCAGCAGACCCGGCAGCCTCACAGACCCAGCAGCCTCACAGACCCGGCAGCCTAACAGACCCGGCAGCCTCACAGACCCGGCAGCCTCACAGACCCGGCAGTCATCTTAGGACCAAAGAAAGGCATTCATTCTCTCTCTGTAGCAACGCAGCGTGGGCATTTTTTCTAACTGCCTATAGCTACAAACTCTTATTCAAGCCCACTGATAAGTATTGCAATGCAGATGGTTATCCAGACTGCCTCAAAGCTCACCACTTACCACTAACGAGACCTCTGAGGTCATTTGGGTCAGATATATTCCCTGCCTGTTTGCTGCATGCAATAGATGTGATGAAACACACCAGAAGTGATCCAATCTAGTATTGGTTAATTAAAGAAAGGTTGGCCTCCACAGACTAAAGATGAGAGTATGAAACCTCACATCAGAGAGTTGTGGTACCTGATAAATATGAGTCCTCCCGTAAACATCACATGTAAACAGTTGCTAGAAGTCATGTATGGTGGCCACATAATATACATAAGGAAATTGAATATCTTGTCAACCTTGCCTAGAAGTTAAGCAAGCACCACCTACACCACCTTATACACCCTAGGACTTGGCCAGAGCAGCCTTGGTCGAGAATTCATGTTAGCCGGTCCATTTCTGGGAACATCGTACTTGATTGTTGTACATGTAAACGCTCATTCTATACAGGTTGAAGTAATTGAAATGCACAATCGTGTCCTCAAATTCATTGTTCTTATCCTGCAAGAAGCAGACATCCTGCAAGAAGCAGACATCCTGCAAGCAGCAGACATCCTGCAGACATCCTGCAGCAGACATCCTGCAAGCAGCAGACATCCTGCAGACATCCTGCAGCAGACATCCTGCAAGCAGCAGACATCCTGCCTTCTCCTTCTTGTTGTGGAGATTTTGTGACTGATTACTACTTGCTATTCTCATTGTAGTGGTAAGGAGTGTAGAGGTCACGACCTCACCACCACAACCCACCAGGAATAAAGATTGAAAGTCAATCGCATCTCAAGATATAGCCCGTCACTAATTGGGACTTCATCGCAATACTGCATAGCTACCGCTGAAGTTTAGAAGCCAACTTTTTAGTATATCATTTTCTTATCGTTGCGTGTATGCCATAACGATGAGTTTTGTTGAATTCTATTTTAGTTTTCTATATACTGGCCTTACCACATGGACTATTGTCGATTATTTCTGTAATATTAAAAATATCTCATTGTTATAGGGTCGAGCCCTTGTGGCCCTAAGCCTTGGCAAAGTTTGAACCATAGCTGTCCTGAGCAGTACGAGAGAGAAGATTCTGGATCCATTACTTTGTGTGCAAGGATTTTTTTAATTGTAAGTTGACTCCGCCCAGCCCAGTCTGTAAGCGCATAATGGTGAGTGAGGCACAGCTGCATTTTACGGGCACTAATTTGTTGCAAAGTGGGACGTGACTTTGTGGTAGATAACGCGCGACTATTCTGCTGGAGTGTGCTACTAAAGGCACCCAGGTGTTGCTATGTGACAGCACCGTCAACTATAGTATTTGAAATTTACAGTAGTTAGTGTTATACTTAACAAAAAACAACAACAACAAAACACTACACACACATGTTTGCAGACCAACTAACGCAGCAAACATGGACAGTTGGCTACTGCCTAGAACTATCCATTCCTTTATCCTCTTTCTCACCTCCGCCCCTAAACCCATCAACCACTACAAATCCCCAGGCTAAAAAATGAAAAAAAACCAGCAATCCAAAATTTTCGCACCTGTGGTTGCCATGCCAACTCATACCTGTGTAGACCAGTAGCGAGGAAGCAGCTTGAGCATGAGTCCCTGCAAGGTCTCCAGATGCCCGGAGCTGACGGCTCCTCTATCACTTGAATCTACCGGCACATCCGGGACAGACAGAGCTGCAACACAAACAAACACAATAACAAACATTAGAATTTAATCTCATCAAACAGTGCAAGAATGTATTACATTACAATTCTTAATAATAGCAAATGTTTCTCGTTCTGACACCCAATATTGTTAATTAAAATTTAACCCTTAATTGGCGAGCGAGCGAGACACTTACAGTGGTAACACAATTGAAAATCGGGGATGTTTGTTTATTGGCGAGCGAGCGAAGCGAGCGAGACACTATCAGGGGTAACTCAATCGAGATTTCGCTATATTTATTTATTTATTTATCTGTTTATGGGGTACGTGAGACCTCTGTTTTCGCCCGCGCTTCTAATTACGTAAGTTAGGTAAAGCGTTCACAGTTCCAGTATTTTTCAATTAACGAGCGCGGAGAATCCTGCTGCAGACGCAACTTTGTTTCAACCAAAAAGTTTACAGCTACTCTCTTCTTGAAACAATTGTGAAGTCTTTGTCAAGCTGCGCTTCTTTGCCACTGCTTTCGAAGTTTATTCAGGTAATTCTGTTAGTTTAGTCTGGGATCAGAGACTTCAGATTCTCTGATGCTAACTGAGAATGGAAAGGGTTACACTGTGCACTACATTTAGATGTTTTTTTCCTTCCAAGCAGTTGCAGAGAGTTGTTACTATGGCACTGAAAACCCTTTACCCTGTATGCTAAATTAAAAAAAACAGGACCTTATTTTCAGTAGCTTCAGTGTTAGAAGTCAAATATAAAATTAGTATAGTCTTTAGGCTCGCTCGCCATTTGTGCTCAAGCACATCACTAGTTTATTTGTATATATGTATGGACGTACGTAAGGCATTTTTGTACTTTGACCCTCGCGTTTTTGTGTTAGTTCGGTGGTCGACCCCGTCCCAAACTTCACTAAACAGAATCCTCTGGTTTAGCGACCATTACCCGTATCACCTTAGAAATTGAATTGTTTACCGCTTTGAATTGTTTTGCGGGTGCAGTTAAAACGCAAAAACTTATGGGAGCTCCATTTCTATTCGAGTTAGTGGCAGTGGTAAGTTAATACGCTATTTGTCACAGTTATAAGCCCTACTCAACAGCATTTATTAGAAAATTCATTGTCCACTAGACGAACCACAAGGTAAGTCTTGCGTAGGTATGTTCAGTTGTGTGAAAGTATTGTGCGTTACAACTACTATTAAGCAAAGAAAATTTTAAATAACGTGACTGATTTTGTTGCTTTTTTTCAATTCAAACAGTTGCGGGGAGCGGTTACTATGGCATTGAATCCCCTTTACCGCATATACTTAATTTAAAAACTCGACTTTATTTTAGTAGCTTGAGTGTTAGTTGTTAAAATCAATCATTTAACAATAGTGTAGTTTAAGGCTCGCTCGCCATTTGTACTCAAGCACACCACTAGTAATTATTGTTAATTAAACTTAACAATATTGGCTGTTAGAACAAGAAAATTTTGCTATTATTATAATTATTTCAGCCGAGAATGGCGGAATTACAATTCTTTCAGTAGAAAATTATTAAAACAAAAACTAACTAAATACCACTCACACAAAACTTCACAAGAACATAAGATCAAACTGACACCTCTGGTAAATTCACTCCACTAATCTCTCTAATCATGTCATGTACTCACCGACGCCTGACTGAGCTACGATGGCCGTCACCAGCGCCAACTCCTGCAAACCACTGATACTGGGAGACGTCAACTCCTCCTTCAACACTGCCGCAAACAAATCACAGTGGGCTTCAATTAGAGCGGTCACCTGGGCAACAACCTTCTGGTGGTGGGGGCCTGGACATGTCAGTAAGGCCAACAGAAACTTGAGCAGTGGAAACAGGAGCTGGCGATATCGCTCCAAGATGGTCGGGATGAACCCACGCGATGATTGGGAGTGGTAGTTCTGGTCTCCATAGTAAGAATTAGAGTGGTGACTGGGTCGAAGGTCGATGAATCTGCACTGGGAGAGATAGTTGACTGCCCCTATTGATGCCAGCTCGTTAGCACCCACAGCTCTGTCTGCTACTCGCGTCAGGAAAGCCTGCAACGAGAATTAATTAAAGGAGTCACAAGTTAAAGCATGTGTGCACAAGAGGAAATCAAGCAAGCTTGTACAGTCATGGGACATAACTTAGCAAAATTGATACTTGTGCATTCAGCAATTATACACACAAACAGAACAGAATTAGTTGTTGCTGTTGCTTGCTTTGGTATTTTTTCTTTCCTTTTTTAACGTCTTTTTCTATTACAATCAAGAAAGTGTGAAGACAAAAAAGTTTCATCAGCCAAATTTACTATCTAAACAAATAATAATATTGGAAGTACTCTATAGAAATTAACTAATATATTATAATATAAAAACAACCAAATACACCCATTGTGATGGTAGGTGTGATGGTAGGTGTGATGGTAGGTGCGTACGTTATCTCAAGACGCAATCTTGGCTCACCATTTTAGATTCGTAGATGTAAAGGGCTCTCAGTGCCTCAGGCACCGGGTCCAACATCTTCTTGAGTCCGTCGTCCTCCCACTGCAGACTGGCACACAAGTTGTGGAGATATCCTCGCTGGCTCAGGAATCTCAGCCATGTGTACTTCCAGTCCACGCGCACCACGGCATCCATTAGAGACAATGACAACATCTGGTGGAAATAAACAGGAGCAATGGAGGGGAAAATAAAAGTTGCTAAGGCAGAGGATAGCGACCAGCATCAGAATAGATACAAGATAAGCTGGTAAAGGGACTGTTGGAATGTAAATCATAGTACGTGTGTGTGTGTGTGTCACAGTAGCTAGAGAGTGTCTCACCTCTCAAGTTGTTCCAGTATTTTTTTAAAATGGCGCAAATGCAATAAATCAAAATTGTTAAACAGTTAATTCTGTGACCAGGTTTTTGCCAAAGAGCTTTAGGAAGGAGAAAAATAAAAATATTGAAAACATCTAAAATACAGCTGCTAATTTTAGGCATCTAATGACAGTAAAAGTTATCATTTAAGTTGGTAAAAGAATCAAACTCAATACGGCCATCAGTAGTCACTATAGTGTGAACACACGCGTACACACAAACACACACACACACACACACACACAGACACACACCTTGGCGACATCGTGGCCACTGCATGCATTCTTGCAAACTGCATCCATAAAAGGTTCTCCAAAACTGTTCAGAGTTGACAAGTTAGCCTCAGCCATTCCTTCTCTCTTCCTCTCCGCCCCCCACAAGCTCTGGGGACCTACATACGTGTAACACACAACACAAACATTCAAACCTGCCAAGAAGGTCACCGCCATCTAATGATATTCCTGACTTCCTGCTTTCTTAGCTATAGGAAGCTAGGAGTCATTTACTAAGACAACTAGATGGTAAAGGGTCGACATAATGTGAAGTTGTCATTAACCACACCCACACCCACAAGCAGAGACATCCCCACCCACCTGCGTCCTGTGTGGTGTCTGGTTGCTGTGTGATGGTGAGGTAGTACAGAAGAGATCCCAGCAGGTAAGCTCTGAGTTGCTGAAGGCCAGCAGGAGCTTTCAGCATTCCCTCTAACACGCCCTTCAAGATGACCAGCAGCGGCCCAGAATATAGGGATGGCAGCAACGTATCTACAAACAAACAAACAAACAAACAAACAACAAACATGTTCACAACATATATTGTAGGGGAGAAAGATTGAACATTTCTTTTTTCTTCCTAATCTTTGGTAACAATGAGTCATTCTTCCCCCCAGGAGAAAATGTCGACGCAGACTATAGAAATAATTTTAGACTACGAAAAATAAAAATTTAGAACCTCTAAAATGCCACAAAAATAGGTATATATTCTAACTATGCCACGCCCTCACATGTGTGGGTGGAGTCTAACCTTCCTTTTCTGAAGAGCCAGTGTGAGATAAGACAGCTAGTCGAAGATGAGAGAGGAGAATGAGCACAACACCGTGCACAGCAGTAGTGAGGGACGTGGACTCACACTGGGACACCTGGACATGTGCGTGTGCATGTGTGCATGCATAGAAACTCAACATCTCATTATTTAACAAAATAACTGCGTATTAGGAAACTCTTTACCTACACTGTTCGGCCAATTGTACTACGGCAAAGTCCATACTCTAGTTGTGCTACCATCATCAACACTGCCACCATCAACACTACCATCATCAATCAACACTACCACCATCAACACTACCACCATCAACACTGCCACCATCAACACTACCACCATCAACACTGCCACCATCAACACTACCACCATCAACACTGCCATCATCAACACTACCACCATCAATACTGCCATCAACACTGCCACCATCAACACTACCACCATCAACACTGCCATCATTAACACTATCACCATCAACACTGCCACCATCAACACTACCATCATCAACACTACCACCATCAACACTACCACCATCAACACTGCCACCATCAACACTGCCACCATCAACACTGCCACCATCAACACTGCCACCATCAACACTGCCACCATCAACACTGCCACCATCAACACTGCCACCATCAACACTACCATCATCAACACTACCATCATCAACACTACCACCATCAACACTACCACCATCAACACTGCCACCATCAACACTGCCACCATCAACACTGCCACCATCAACACTGCCACCATCAACACTGCCACCATCAACACTGCCACCATCAACACTACCATCATCAACACTACCATCATCAACAACTACCACCATCCACCATCAACACTACCACCATCAACACTGCCACCATCAACACTGCCACCATCAACACTGCCACCATCAACACTGCCACCATCAACACTGCCACCATCAACACTGCCACCATCAACACTGCCATCATCAACACTGCCACCATCAACACTACCACCATCAACACTACCATCATCAATCAACACTACCATCATCAACACTACCACCATCAACACTGCCACCATCAACACTACCACCATCAACACTGCCACCATCAACACTACCACCATCAACACTGCCATCATCAACACTACCACCATCAACACTGCCATCAACACTGCCACCATCAACACTACCACCATCAACACTACCACCATCAACACTACCACCATCAACACTATCACCATCAACACTGCCATCAACACTGCCACCATCAACACTACCATCATCAACACTACCACCATCAACACTACCACCATCAACACTACCACCATCAACACTACCACCATCAACACTACCACCATGAACACTGCCACCATCAACACTGCCACCATCAACACTGCCACCATCAACACTGCCACCATCAACACTGCCACCATCAACACTACCACCATCAACACTACCATCATCAACACTACCACCATCAACACTGCCACCATCAACACTGCCATCATCAACACTGCCACCATCAACACTGCCATCACTACCAGATGCAATAATGTCATTACTGTAATTTGCTCCTGCTCTACATCAGCTATCTGTGGACCTATTAGTTTGTTTTACAACGAATCATAAACTACAATTAGTTGAGGAAAAATTGAGCTAATGAATGAGTAGTTTAACAACGCTCTTCAATTTATAACTATTCAAAATACATTGTTATCAATTAAATTATGTCAGTAAAAAATGATAGCAAATTTTCTCGTTGTAACAGCTCATATTATGTTAATTAAAACTTAACCCGATTGTGGGTACGGCCACAGAGAGTAGAGTCGAGAGGAGGAAGAGATAAGAAGAGGAAGAAGAAAGAGCAAGAACAGAACATTATATGTGTATCATTTATCTTTAATTATTATTAGCAGAGTGGAATGTGTGTCATTAAGTGTATGTAATTTTAGTCTGTTCATTTGTGCCCCGGATGTCCGGTTGACCCTCCCATCTTTATGTGTGCGCATGCGTGGGTTTGGCTTTAATACCCTGACCACGCATGCGTCAGTCAGTTCCCCAAAAACCCCGAGAATAGTTAGGCGTAAAACTCTGACAACTGGGAGGGAGAACTCTGGTGGCAGCGACCTGCGCTGACTATTGCCCCAGAGCTGACAAGAGTCTGCGCAACCCCAAGGCCGAGTCGTTCCCTCTGTTGAGCACTCGTCCCACACCGATGTTTGAACTTCTTGCCGAAGTCCCCTGTTAGTGTAATTCTTTCAGCCGAGAATGACTGAATCAGTAAACATGAACAGTGCAACTCATCAGTCCCACTTGCAATAGCTAACATCGTACCAACAAGCGATAATGTGCTCCCTCTCTCTCTCACCTTGAGCAGCAAGTCCTGAATGACTTCGAAGATGACGGCAAGCTTCATCTCCCTCTTGACACCGTCCTGTAACATGGCGTGCAGAGTGACCTCCATCACCTGTCTCCAAGACTCGCACATTTCACTGGACAGATGACTGGCAGCTTGGAACAAGTTACGCTTCACAACTATCGCTAACACCGTGTGGATCTCCTGCAGAATATACAAGAATATACAAGAATATACAAGAATATACAAGAATATACAAGAATATACAGGGTTCCGTCTAAAAATACTTTGTTGGAGGTGACAGCTCAGGCATATCTACTGCTCCTCTACCCCACTCTCTCTCTCTCTCTCTCTCTCTCTCTAATATATACAATATTATACATCAAATTTATGAGGGAAAGAAAATTGTAAACACCAAAGTACCAATGATTAATGCTGTTATGAGCTAATGCTGTAATTAGGGGTCAGCCTCTACAGCATACTCCATACAGCATGCAGGGGGAGGGGCAAGCTGGAATATTTGGATGAGAAGCCCTTCTTCCCCCCCCCCCCCCCCCTCCCCCCCCAGATAGAACCTTGATATAGGCAAGAATTACACAACAAGCAATCAGTATGTAATAGGTAAGGGGTGGTCAATCATACAAATGACTCCATGTAAATTGTGTAAGGTCAAAAGTAACATTATGTTCATAGTAATTGGTAAACTGCTTGCTGTCACTGTCACACCTTTTCTCACCTTCAAAATGGCGTGTTGTTGACTTGCTTGCGGCGCTCCCTGCGCTGCGTACAACTCACTCATCAACATGCGATGTAACACCTTCACCTCACAATACGTCGCCCCAGTGACTTCATCCTAGCAACAAAAAAAAAACAACCATAGCAACAAAAGAAAACCATGGCAACATAGTAACACCTTCACTGCAACATTAACAGGTACGCATACTGAAATGGAATATGATGAATCATTGATCAAATCAGTTGCCATGGTAACACACCTTGACTTCACACTGCTTGAGAACTCCTTCAACTGCCGCAGGGTCAAAGTACTCCAGATCCAAGGGAGGGCTCTTGTAATCCTCCAATTCCACTAGATCCAACAACACCAGCAGCTTCCTACGCCCGTCTGTACCCAGCGACCCACTTGACTCCGCCCCTTCCTGTCCCATTCCTTGAAAAAGTCCCAAGGCGTTAGGTAATTGTCCATTCCCGTTGGATTCAGTGAGTAGCAGGTTGAGAATCCGTTGGGTGTGCGACCTTTGCTGATTCAGCAATGTCATCCTCAGCTCCACAGCCGTCAACCTAAGCAACCACGCCTGCTGCCGCAGAATGGACAAATGTGAAAGAGTTGGTAAAGGGTGGTCATCTGAATCATCCGACTTTGGTTGTGAAGGAGCAGTGTGGAAAGGAAGATGTGATATTTGCTTGTGCACGAAGTCCTGGTTATTTCTGAGGTAGCGGAGAGTGGGGACACACAGAGAGGAGTGAGAACACAGCTGGTACAGGAGCTTGTAGCACAGCTCCGCCAGCTGGGGGTGGGTGTGGTGAACTGTGGGAAGGGGTGTGGTCTGGCTTTGGGGGTGTTCCACCAGCATCAGAATGGAATGGAGACAAGTCCGTGGTGACCCTTGAACCCCTAAAGTAAATAAGTTACTAAATATTTAGACTAGCAGCAAATAATACACAATCAGGTGAGAGGTCAGTTGGTCGGTGCGAGCTACAATCAGGTGAGAGGTCAGTTGGTTGGTGCGAGCTACAATCAGGTGAGAGGTCAGTTGGTCGGTGCGAGCTACAATCAGGTGAGAGGTCAGTTGGTCGGTGCGAGCTACAATCAGGTGAGAGGTCAGTTGGTCGGTGCGAGCTACAATCAGGTGAGAGGTCAGTTGGTTGGTGTGAGCTACAATCAGGTGAGAGGTCAGTTGGTTGGTGCGAGCTACAATCAGGTGAGAGGTCAGTTGGTTGGTGCGAGCTACAATCAGGTGAGAGGTCAGTTGGTTGGTGCGAGCTACAATCAGGTGAGAGGTCAGTTGGTCGGTCCCTCAGTACTCCTTCACTGCTACAACCTAGCTGAGAACTTTCAAGTATGTTTTAATCAGTAACAAACTAAATATCCATATGCAACCAAACTTTATTTCCCATAGCTACCAGATCTTTCACCTCTAGTACAATTCAATTTCAAGGAGAGTCTAGTAAACTGGTAAAGGGTGGACAATAACTAAATTGCAAGTGATGTAGAACCTTGCAGCTAAAGTAGTGTTTGTGGTCAGCCATCTTGGAGTACACTGTTATTACAATGCTAGTGGTTCTAGACTATTAGGAGGGATTACCAAGATGTCCCCTTAGTAAGATGTCCCCTTAGTAAGATGTCCACTTACCAAGAGCAAGATGTCCCCTTGCTATGCTGTCCCCTTACCGTGGTGTCCCCTTACCCTGGCGTCCCCTTACTGTGACGTCCCCCTACTGTGGTGTCCCCTTACCGTTGCGTCCCCTTACCGTGGCGTCCCCTTACCGTGGCGTCCCCTTACCGTGGCGTCCCCTTACCGTGGTGCCCCTTACCATACTGTCCCCTTACCAGGGTTCTGGAGATTGATATCACTGGGGTTCCTGTTGCCTGAACCAAAACCGAGCAGCAGGTGGGCTATATTTGGAGCTGGCCTGTCAATGCTGGAGGACAAGAGTTTCAGGATTTGAATCTGGATGGCTCTGTGAACTCCGACCCCTGTCTCCAAGGAGTCTGAATCCCACAACACATCAATAAAACATTATTCCAGAAAAGTGACACAAAAACAAATCTGATACCAAATACACTGACTCTAAATATAAAAGAATGAGTAATACGCAAAAGTAGCAAAACACACACACACACACATACGTGTACATCAGCAGGCCATGTGTCACATACCTATGTGTGGCGTATATCAGCAGGCCATGTGTCGCATACCTATGTGTGGCATATATCAGCTGGCCATGTGTCACATACCTATGTGTGGCATATATCAGCAGGCCATGTGTCACATACCTATGTGTGGCATATATCAGCTGGCCATGTGTCACATACCTATGTGTGGCATATATCAGCAGGCCATGTGTCACATACCTATGTGTGGCATATACCAGCAGGCCATGTGTCGCATACCTATGTGTGGCATATATCAGCAGGCCATGTGTCACATACCTATGTGTGGCATATATCAGCAGGCCATGTGTCGCATACCTATGTGTGGCGTATATCAGCAGGCCATGTGTCACATACCTATGTGTGGCGTATATCAGCAGGCCATGTGTCACATACCTATGTGTGGCATATATCAGCAGGCCATGTGTCACATACCTATGTGTGGTGTATATCAGCAGGCCATGTGCACCATACCTATTGTGGGGCATATATCAGCAGGCCATGCGTCACATACCTATGTGTGGCATATATCAGCTGGCCATGTGTCACATACCTATGTGTGGCATATATCAGCAGGCCATGCGTCACATACCTATGTGTGGCGTATATCAGCAGGCCATGTGTCGCATACCTATGTGTGGCATATATCAGCAGGCCATGCGTCACATACCTATGTGTGGCATATATCAGCAGGCCATGCGTCACATACCTATGTGTGGCATATATCAGCAGGCCATGTGTCGCATACCTATGTGTGGCGTATATCAGCAGGCCATGTGTCGCATACCTATGTGTGGCATATATCAGCAGGCCATGTGTCGCATACCTATGTGTGGCACATCAGCAGGCCATGTGTCACATACCTATGTGTGGCGTATATCAGCAGGCCATGTGTCATACCTATGTGTGGCACCTGGCCATGTGTCACATACCTATGTGTGGCATATATCAGCAGGCCATGTGTCACATACCTATGTGTGGCGTATATCAGCAGGCCATGTGTCACATACCTATGTGTGGCGTATATCAGCAGGCCATGTGTCACATACCTATGTGTGGCATATATCAGCAGGCCATGTGTCACATACCTATGTGTGGCGTATATCAGCAGGCCATGTGTCGCATACCTATGTGTGGCATATATCAGCTGGCCATGTGTCACATACCTATGTGTGGCGTATATCAGCAGGCCATGTGTCACATACCTATGTGTGGCATATATCAGCTGGCCATGTGTCCATACCTATGTGTGGCATATATCAGCAGGCCATGTGTCACATACCTATGTGTGGCATATACCAGCAGGCCATGTGTCGCATACCTATGTGTGGCATATATCAGCAGGCCATGTGTCACATACCTATGTGTGGCATATATCAGCAGGCCATGTGTCGCATACCTATGTGTGGCGTATATCAGCAGGCCATGTGTCACATACCTATGTGTGGCGTATATCAGCAGGCCATGTGTCACATACCTATGTGTGGCATATATCAGCAGGCCATGTGTCACATACCTATGTGTGGTGTATATCAGCAGGCCAAGACTTACCAGCCCAGCCTTGGGGTAGACCACGTACACTTTGGAACTTTAGCTAACTACTTTTTACTTTTTCAATAGCAATATGCAACAAGTAACATTCTCTCTGTTGCTAAGCTAGTATGAATGTATGAATGTATGAATGGAATTATGTGTTCAACTTGTCACTAAATCCTCATCTCACTTTAGTACATTATTTAGAGTTCACTGTTCCACTAAACAAGTCATCTTTCATTCTTGCTCTACTCTCTAGCACTATCAACCCACACACACACACACAAACACACACACACACACATACACAGGGATACCTTTATCTCGGCCTCCATCTGGTCCTTCTATCTCCTCCTCTAACTCAAGATGCTCCACAAACCCATGCATCACTGACTCGCACACCTCCTACACACACACATACACACACACACACACACACACACACACACACACACACACACATGTAAAATATTTTACATGTGTAGAAGAATATAAGGAAGGTCGTAATAATCCCGTCACTAGTGACAATCATACCCAAGGACATTAGACACCTCACACACAGTGTCATACAGGATTAGTTGCTGGGGGCGGGAGACACTGCTGTACTTAGCCACACCCATTTTTAAAACCCACACTACTTTGCTGTACATGCCTATATGAGTGTATATACTTCACACTGATAACTCACAGAATTCAACTTTAGCTGTTTCCTAAAAATCTGGGGGGGGGAGGGATTTAAGGGCATCCCTACCTCTGTATGAAACCCTGACCTAACAATCCTACATATCTTCACCATAACACACAAACGCACACACTTTATTTCCAGTCAAGGCGGAGGCGAGGTCTTGCCCAGCTTTGGGGGTGTGGCACACTCCACATAACACCAGTACTGCTTCCAGGCACAGCTCAGGGGGACATCGACTCTGACAAACATATCTACACATGTAACAACAACAACAACAACAACAACAACAACAAAGTACCAATAATACAAATTCCAGTTACTATCTCTACTAATGCATTATGTGTCTACTAATATATCCCTAAAAACATGTACAAATTTATACGAATAAATTAAAACACACACACACACACACAACAACAACAACAACGTAAGGTGGTACTTTTAGAAAAGACCACAACATACGTCTCTGTACAGACTGGTCTACCTGGCTATGTTGATCACATGATCAGGCTTATTAGAGCAAGGGTTGACCTCTGCCAGAAGCCGGTAAAGGGGAGTCACATCCTTTTGGGGCAGTGATGACCTGCGTAGGAGATCATGAAACTCCGCCTCCCTCTCAAGAGCTGCCCCAAGCAACTTCAGGCAGAGTAGGGCAGTGCTCACGAGGGCCGGAGAGGGAGGGGTGTGGTCTTGAGCTCTCAATTCCTGCAAGGCTTTGTGGAGTACAGTAAGAATCTGCAAAAAAACAAAACAAAAAAAACAAAAAAAAACCACAGACATAATCATGCTGCTTTCAAATACTTTATTAAACTCAGAAAAAAAACTGAAAATTGTGTCACACAATGTACGGAGAATTCGTGACTAAAATGTTCAAATTTTCATTGAATAAGACACTTTCAAAAATGGAGATTTTTTAGGGCAACTAAATTTTTAAATGACTTGGGGGCCTTCATCATAAATAAAAAAAATTTTCCATTTTTTGACTTCTAATTTTTTTTTTTTTATTCTGTAGGTTGAAGCTTTCTGGAGCTGTGTCCAAAGTTTCAGGTCTATTGGACATTCATAATTTTTTTGTCATCCCTACTTACAGTACTCGCACCACCCGGGAAAAATCCAATCTTTATGGCTTACCGTTACCGTTTGTGTAGCGTGTCTTTCGCCATTCCTCGTTTACAACTATGGCTCATTATAGTTTAAAATAAAGCACACAGGAAGAGCTATTTAACCACGTAAACTGCACTCCAATTGGGGCAAGTGTGAGTGACTGTGCACGCGGAGCAGTACTTACTTTTTTAATGAACTTCGCTCGAGTGTTGTATCGGTTCTCCTAAATTTCCAGTCCTACCTGGCGTTATGGGAGGCGAAAACGGAGCTAGAAAGCATTCCCGAAGCTTTCACAGAACCCTGCATCAAAGGAAGGCTACAGTGGAGTCCAAAACTTGGACTGGAGGACCCCACCTTCGGTTAGTAAGCTAAAATTAATGGCGGCTCATTAGGGTTTCTGGGGGGCGCTCTACTACCGTATTGCGTGGTAGAGGTAGTGAATCCTCTGCTGAACTTCCAAACAGTACTTCAGGAACTGTCAGAATAGGCCAGCCTAAGTATAATTTGCTTTATTGGGCAGTTTAGTAGTGTTTTTAGAGCAGCTTCATCACTAACCTGGGCATTCCCTGACAGTTCAGAGAACAACAGTGAAAGCCAGGGGTTAGTTTCTTGTGTATCTACAGTAGCCAATGGTTCCACCACAGATTCACAAAGGAGAGCTATTGAAGATAATACTTATGCACCAGAGTTGCTCTTAGAAGATGAAAATTTAGCACTAAAAGTGTCGAAAAGAAGAGCAACCTAAGTGTCAAGGTAGTCTGGGTGCTTTTTTAAGGCAATGACGAGGCACAAGACCCTTTAAATTTGAGCTTAATACTATGTACAATAGCTTCTACATTCATGTGTATCTGTTTATTTCAGCTCTTGTGTAGGGACCTGTGTTTACAATGTAACATGCTTCATTTTCTTCTGTTGCAGGCATGATCAGCTGGAATAACTTGTGTTGTGGTTTTCCGCAATCATCTCAGAAGTGAAATAGTTAATCTTCAAAAAATCATAACTTGCTCTCACTATTTTTTTTCACAAGTGTTTTTATATCATCTGAAAGCTCTTTTTCTACTCTTGAAAGTGAACTACTAACTTTAAAAAAAAAAAAAATTTTTTGGTCGAGTTATTCACGTTTTTTCAAATTTTCATAAAAAAAAACAGCCATTTTTTTTACAAAAAAAAATTAAATATAAAATCAAAAAAAAATATTTAGAAAAATCTAGAAAAAAAGTACACTAAGTCTTGATGTTGAAGTAGGAGGGGCTTAGTTTCGCAGGGGTGGATAAGGGTTTTCTTGACATTGACACCTTAGAATTTTGGTGGGTGTGGTTTTCTGCCAATATTTTTAGCTCATTTTGAAGAGCTACAGATGCGTAATATTTTGAGCTTCAAAGTGAAAAAAATATGCATGCATAGTAAAGTGATGACATAAATGTAAATCCACAATTTTATGGTGATGCCACGCCCCCCTTAATTCCTTTGTAGAACACGCACACATGCACACACACTAACACACACGCACACACACTAACACACATGCACACACACTAACACACATGCACACACACTAACACACATGCACACACACTAACACACACTAACACACATGCCCACACACTAACACACATTGTGTCGATGTATCTTCACTTACTTTCTTCAATAACGATGAATCACTGAGCATGTGCTCCAAGATAGTAAAGCCAGGAGGGCGTGGCAATGCTACAGAGTCCCCCTGAGGAAGCTTCACCTTCTGCTCATCTGAGAACTCCTCCACAGACAACTCGTAAGAGATGAGTAGAGTATGGAGGACATCCAATGCCAGCCTACCCACTTCCCACTACACACACACACACACACACACACACACACACACACACACACACACACACACAATATATATACATACTTAAACATACATACACACACACATACATACATATAACATATACACACCTTTTCATCTTGGTCTCTGTAACCCCGTGTGTCAAACTTCAAGAAAATGGTGTCTTTGACAAACGTTAAGTAAGGTGTGAATCCTGGCACTCTGTAGCCAACGCCCAGTGTGGGCGGGATTGGCACCTTAACGAGGACCAGCAGTAGCTCGAGGAATGCGCGGATCAGAGGATACGCCTCGTTACGACACTCTAACTCGCGCAGTTCAATCTGGAGACAAAAGAAGAGAAAAGATTGAGAGCAAACCGTATTACAACTACCGGATTATAATCTGTCACAGAAATGAAACAGTGATTGCTACGTATATTTCTGAATATCCCTCACCTCTATACTTCCCTCCTGGCTCATCTGCTGTCTATAAGAAGCCACACCCCCTGCCCTGCCCCCTCCCCTCCCAGAGGTTTGCTCCTGTGTGTTGAGGACCTGTGTGGCCTCCAGTGTATGCCACATCGCTGAGGCGATGTCGGGAGAGATGGCAAAGGTTGCTAGAGTCTTGAAAATGCCCGCCTTCAATTCCTGGGGAACAGGACACCCTATCAGGCCGAATAGCGTTGCCACTGGCAACCACGACTGGTTTTCATACATCATCATTCGTGCGGTGGCGTCCTGAGGGAGGAATGCAAATGAGGTTGGATTAATAAGAAACACCAAGCATGAAATAATACTAGATACTGTCAGGACATAGCTGGCTAGTTAACTATTTACAAACTGGGCAGACATAACATCACTATTACAATACTTGAATGCTATCAACATCTCCATTAGTTAATCTATCATTAGTTAATCTATCATTAGTTAATCTATCATTAGTTAATCTTCATTCTTTCATTCACCAGCAAACTGTGAGAATGAGAAATGACAACATATTTCTTCATTAATCAGTACAGTAGAACTTTGAAACATCATACTTCATCCTGTATCTGGTTAGCA
>WLWD01004751.1_pt1 | contig 33881 bp, 19 predicted proteins | sample 6712731 | NCBI WGS metagenome assembly WLWD01 (sample SAMN12718690, study PRJNA576275) | sponge metagenome | isolation source: marine sponge | host: Mycale hentscheli | place: New Zealand: South Island, Marlborough, Capsize Point | collected 2014-11-01
TGGTGACCAGACCTTTTCCTTCACCACATGGTCAGTAAAGAGTCTGGCTCGCCAGACTAGCTGGAGAGTAAATCACACCCATTTCCTGGGAAGACCACTTAGAAATGCCAGAGAAGCAGGGAGTTGGTATTTAACAAATATGTTGAGAAAGAGCAGAGAAGCCCCCTGAGTGGTCTCACGTTGATAGCCAAACATTTTTTAATTGTGTATTGTATTTAAAAAGCCTGTGAAAGGCAGAAAGTACATCTAATGAGTGAAAGGGCTGAGAAAAAAATTGTGAAATATTATATTTGATATTTATATTTTTTTTTCTTGATTTTTAGATACAGTGAACAGTAAGGAATTCTGCGGTGGGCCACTCCCCCACAAGAAGATGATGGCCTCCTAGTAAATTGTCCTTCTCAAGGTAACTGGAATGAAGCTGCGAACATTCTAGCCTGACTAACACCTGTCATTCTACCATATCCCACTTCTTTGTGCACTTTCATTGAACCTACAGGGTTTTTTTCTTTCATTAATTTGAGTTATACTACATTGATAATTTTGATTCACTGTAAAATACTTGCTTATTGGACTTTATATCTGACTCTGAACAACAACCGAAGTGAATGTAACACTGTGTTGTGATAGAAATTAATTTCTGAAAGCAGTTGAACCTCCTTCACAAATCCCCCACTCCTATTGTGTGAGGTTACGCTTCTTTAGTGTGGTTCCCAGCTCCCCACCTCTATCAGTTTAGAGACATTATGGTGATCTGCTGATGAGTGAAAATAAGTTTTGGGACCTATGGTGATGAAGAAAGCTACAAATAAATTGATCAAGTATAATTTTAAAAAATTTTCTAACAGTCTTAGAGAAGTTTCTTTGCTCTATATTATTACCTTATATGGCCCCTTTCTTGCTGTCTCTACTTTTTGATGACCGCAATGAACTTATGCAAAACCCAATTTAGTGGAACTCTTTAAAGTTAACCATGGCATCCTAACAGGAAGTATACAAATAATGTATTAATTACATTTCAGTAGAACGAAATATTTTTTATGGATGGTGACCAGATCTATTCCTTCACCGCATGGTCGGTAAATAGTCTGGCTCGCCAGACTAGCTGGAGAGTAAATCACTCACACCACCTTTGTACCTTTGGGGAATTTTTTTTTTACATCGCAAAAGTAATTTTGTTAGGCACAGGTTGTGCACTAATCAAGGCGCTAGATATAATTATTGAACCATTATATTGTGATAAATTTAGTGGGATTAAAGTTTCTCTCTAATTCTTTGGTAGGGTGAATTCTATCTCTGTGTTCAGTGAAAATTGCACTGTAAACTGGTATTCATGACACTTTATAAATCTAGCACTTTCTTGTTCAGAGCTAAATATATATCTACGTAATATTTTGCTGGTTACTGGACTGGGGAGAGCAAGTGGCAATGATACTTGAACAATATGCAATCTCAATTCAAATTTATAATTAATCTGTGGCAGATAATGTCCTGCACACTCTTCCTTTTGTTTTTGTTATACATGAGCAACTCATTTCCAGAGTAGTCAGTTTCAAAATTTATTAACTGAAGCATATTTCAGCTATGATGTATTAACTTAACTGCATAAAATATTGTTACATTTAAGTTGGCATAATCTTTATCTTTTGAAATATTTTATAGGTAAGAATTATAACTATTAGCTAACCTGGGACTAAATCTGCTAGTATGACACCACTAGTGACATTTATTATGCCATTATTGTCAGGGTCTAAAACACTTAGATTATATTTAGATAATTGGTAGACTATTTTTTTTTCATTTTTTTTTTTTTAATTACTGCCAATTAAGGCTGCTCCTTGATAGTTAGTTAAGAGGATTAAATGTCCTAGCTGCTTTTTTGCAGCTAAATGGAGATCCTCGCCAGACCCCACCTTAAAGCAGCTGCAGGTAATATAACTAAGGGTAAGTAAAATGTTCCCAAGTTGTACTTGAGCAGCAGCTAAAAGCAGGCTCCAGGAAGCAGCTGTAAAGTTGGAGCTAAATTTCTGCACTCAATTCACAAAAAAGGTGGGAAAATGGGATAAAGAGGGAAACATTGCAGCTACTACCACAACCAGCTGCATTGAATAATCAATTAATGTAACCCAATTATAATTGCAATGATGTATTTAGATTACAAAATCATATATTTTTAAAGAAATTATATACAGCTAAAAATGAATGAAACTATTAATCATTGAAACTGTTAGATAATCTGGACACCACAAATACTGTTTGCATTCCAAGTTCATGCCCAAAATTTATGTCTGCTTCAGAAATTGCAACTTGGCAATGAATCCCAGTAAGTAAAATATATGAATTTTCAAAAACAGATCGAGTCCAAACAGATGTTGGTCCACCAAACCATTGTTGATAGTCATGAGCATGGTAGAAACTTACACATGCTATCCATTTAGAAGTTGTTGTTGAGTAATGTTGTATAACTACCTTTGCAAAATGTTCAATTTTAGCTAAGTAAAGTTTATTGTGTTTTGGATGCATAGCCAACACATGTGACTTAGTGATAAATCTACTTCTGCTGGACCCAAGTATAAATCGTCCACCAACAGACAGAGCAGGAGCTATATCATACAAAATTTGAATGTCAACATCTGATGAAAAAAGTTCACAAACTAATAATTTTTGGTGAGGTTTCCAAGCAGTTTCATGAACAGGTGGTAAAGGCTTTATGTCTTTTGGTTCACTGATGAGTAAAGCTTGTTGGAAAGAGCATGCTTGCAAGGATCCTTTTACGTATTCATGTTTAGTTAACAAGCATGAAAAGTCATCCCTATACTCCGCTGGCCAACTGTCAACACCATGTCTTACGCTGGAAGTAAATTTTCTCATTAACTGTAATGAAATTTCGCGACAATTTGTGTGATAGCTTCCTAAAATCCCATTTAATCTTTCAAAACTAAAGAGCCAGAATGAATACACTGGGCCATAATCCAAAATACAATCCTTTAAGTGTCCATGTAGATGTAAGTTCATGGTATAATACTGCTTACCATAAAGCTGCTCGAATACTCTACAAAATTCCATGATTAAAAAATCTCCTTCATTCACTTGTTGGATGGTTACTTCTCGTTGACAAAGTAAACTAGTAGCTTTCACAAAAAATAGCCAACAGTCATAATGCTCACTAGGAATTGTCTCCTTTAAAGCAAATAAAGAATAAATAAGCGTCCAATTACGCCATTGCTCAGCTGTAAAGCCAGAAAAGCCAGATAATATTTTTAGTGGTATTCTACCAATTTCAGATGGAGTACTGAAACTGTCTACTTTGTTTTGGATAGATATGAATTGACCTTTATTTAAAACACCAATAGACATCCAGACAGTGAGTATATGTTTTGCTGTACCCAGAAGTAAATTATGCATAGGGTCTATTACACTAAATTGAATAACATTGTAATAAGGTAACTCGGTCAAAACTGAGTATCTGCAACCATGATCACGTTCAATTTGTTTCTGTTGAGCAAGAGTTGAGCTATGCTTGTGATCTAATGCATGCTGCCTATGGGATTTTGCATCTCTTGGAGTCCAATATGAACGATCAGTACCAGTGTAATCTGGTTTTTGCCCAAATGCTTCAGTTGGAAAAGTCTTCAGACAACGAGAGCAACCACGATAGGCATTGTGTCCAACAAATCCACTAACTTTTCTACTAGCTGGTATATCACAAGAAGTACATAGGAGTGCTGCTCGAACTATAACTTTTAATCCTTCAGTTGATTCCATAGTTACACCATCCCACAAATGATTTAATTCTTTAACTAATGGACTTAAGTAACTATTTATAGTTTTTTTTGGCTCATGAGGTCCTGGAATGACACCAACTAATATTGTATTTTCCTTAAGGTACCTCTCATTTCGTGGCAAATTTAGAAGATATATACATTACTCCAATCGAATAGTTACTGTATTTAAAAGGCTGAAACCAATCAACATTTAAGGCAAGGGCAAAGTTAAATGGTAAAGAAAGAAATGGCACTCCTTCAGGTTTGAGAAAATTATTCCATACTCTGCCATCATAAACATCCCTTAGCACATTATTAGAACAATCCCTCCTCCTCCATAATTCGCATTGAGTAACAAAACCAGGACGTTTCAATAGTTCTTTTAATGAAGAAATTAAACTTTGATAACAAAATAATTGCCTTGGATATAGACGGATAGTTCCATAGGAAGTGCGTACATTTTTCATTAGCACTGTGTCACAATGACTACGTTGAGATAAATGTGGGTGATTAGGAAATGGAATAAACGAACATTTACGGGATTTAAAGGTATTACCAGGTTGTTTGATTATACATGTTTCTAAGTGATATATAGAATTACAATTTGGACAGCTTGCATACTTTATAAAAGTATCTGCTGTATTTCCAATAATTTTTTGGGCACTTCTCACATTATTAGGTAGAATATTTGCAAGTTCTTTCAGTTTGGTTAAATGAAAAACTATTGATATTGTGGATATAAAAGCAACAAAAAACTTGTACAATACTCTCATTCCAGAATCGGACATTCGAAAAAGTGCCTGCCAAGTAGATAAAAACATGGCGTAGATTCTTATCAATGGAATCAATTGAGGGTCTATATTAGCTGATGGAGAAGTCTCAGTGTCATCCCCATCATCAAACCAAAGTTCTGTTAATTCATGTTCCTCCTAATCAGTAATATATATTTTATTTGAATTAAAATGCTCTCATAAACAAGAGAAATTAAGAAAGAAGACCATTAAAAAAATATTCGAAAATTGGGCTTCTACAGTTATGGCACGTAGCATGTGTGCTTGTGAGTGGGTTTGTGTAAGTGTGCGTGTTAGTGTGTGTGTGCATTTATATTTACCAACCTGTAACAAATCAAAATCTTCATCAGTGCTTTCCTCTCTATATGGTTCTATGTATTCTTCTTCCTGGCCACATTCCATCTGCTCATCCTCTTGATCTTTATCATCTTGATAAGCAGAGAAATGGAAGTCTGAATCAGGGTCAACTGCCTCCTCTACACACGCATTTGATGTTATCCAGGTTTGGTTTTCTTTAGAGTAATATAATCTTTTATGCTGATAATACTGTGTCTTTGATACTTTTTTGCAACAATGATAACAATAATAATACCGGTTCTCCATTCTTCTCAATATCAGATTATAGATCAGAGATTTAGCTATTATTGAAATTACCGAACCCTGAAAATAAACAGGTAATGCATACTTTTTATGCTCCAACTTTTTGCGCGCGTGTTGTTACGTGCCGTCAAACGCGCACGCAAGAGTGTAAGTCATCGCCGATGTATATCTGATGATATCATAAATTTGCAGGAAAAACTGTCCACTTTCATATTCCTGCCGACAGCATTTTCATTAATGGCATCCAAGGCCCGGAGGTTCTACTCCAAGTCGTCCTCCTGTGCAGGACGGTTAATTCGCACTGTTACGCAAGAAAGATCTACAACGCCGTCAAGACAGAGAAATGCTTGCTATGGACCGGGCGTAGCTTTGGAAGAAGTGGAAAATACCCTTAATAATAATACCTCCGCTGAGTATAGTGACTACGAAGACTTCGAGTTTGAGGAGGGCCGACACTCTCAAGATAGGTTGCATCAGGCCGATAAAGGAATGTCAGTCTCAACGCCTAACAATTCGGAAATTATTTCTTTCCTGCAACAGCAGCAACAAGCTTTACAAAAAGTTATAGATGGACAAAGAGCAATTGAAGAAAGGCAAACTTCGCTCGAGGAAAAGTTGACATACTTAGAAAATAAACTGTCTACCCCGCAACCTTCGCCGACGTCTAGCGCAGCCAGTAGCAGCGAAGGAAAAAGAAAGCGAGTTGTAACACGTACATTATCGGTGAGTTTGGTAGACCTAAGTAATTATTGATAGTAGTAGTATTTAAAAATTATTTTACTAATAGAACAAAGTGTATTCTGTTCACAAAGAACGAGAAGTTCAATTTGATATTTCACAGCAGTAAGTAGCGAGTATGAGAAAGGTATTTCTAATATATTAAACATCACTAATTATTTTTAAAAAAATCAGATTTTCTTCTCATCACAACAAAGAGGTGAAAATTGGCATCATAAAGGAATTGGTATCACAACCAAATTGCAAATTTGAAGAAGCCAACATAGCCCGTAAGTTTTATTAAATGCACTAAATGTTTAACTATTTATATATTTTCATTTACTTTGAAGTTGCAGTAAGAAGGTGCTATGAAAATTTGAGACGTAGTTTTCTAGAAGGGCAATCAGGTAAGAGAGATTATGTGGAAGATCAGTCAAAGAGAAGAAAATACCGATCTCGTCGTGAACGAGTAAGTAGGCAAATTTGAATATTGCATAATCGTAATTAATACTCAACTGTAACAGAAATTCCAACGAAGATCAGCCGTAGTGAGGAAAAATGAAATGAAGTATTGGCAACACATTACTTTAGCATACCTCACAGAAGAATCGGATGACCCAGACAATCCCAATGGCATCATAGAACACAAAATAGCTTGGCGCTCTCATGGTAAGTATGGTAAGCTGACTTTTTCCCTCAAATTTAATAATAATTATTAATGATTCAGTCATTGGCTGTTCCAATGAGAAAATTTGAAATTATTAATGTCAATGATGATATAATAATAATAATAACAACAACAACAACAACAACAACAACAACAACAATAATAATAATAATAATAATAACATAATATTTTATATTAGATTTAAATGAATTTATGAGCAAGTTGGACCAGAGAGCTGGAAGAAGACAACCTCAGCCAATAGGATTAGTGGCCAAAAAAGTAAGAAAAGTTGGGATTCCATCTACCTCAAAACCACCATTAGATGGTCCAGTCTGGGCAGTTAATCAGCTTCAAGGTAATCACTTCTACTAACAAATATAATATAAAAGCATGGAACCTTTACTGTATAGATGAGGGTGTGAATACTCAAAACCAGAGTGACTCTGACAGTATCTAGCATAACAGGTAACTTCAAAGTGAAATTATTTCCATGGTATTATATATATTCTATATAATAGGTGATGCTGACAGTGTTTGGTGATTTGTAAATATCTTCACATATACATCTATAAAATTGACATACACTTCACATATATTTCACATGCTAATGCCTATGTTTTATGTAACATTCAATGTCATTCAATGCCAATTATTTCGATAACTCTAGAAATAAAAAATGTCAAGCTAGTTGTAATGCCTAATACTAAAGTGAGACTCTGAATGTAATTAGCATATATTTTAGTTGGACGTGTGTGGTGGACCAAAATGAAAAGAGAGAAACTGCCAGGGACCATGTAATTAGCATGTATTTTAGTTGGACGTGTCCAGTGGACCAAAATGAAAAGAGAGAAACTGCCGGGGACCATGTAATTAGCATGTATTTTAGTTGGACGTGTCCTGTGGACCAAAATGAATAGAGAGAAACTGCCAGGGACCATGTAATTAGCACGTATTTTAGTTGGACGTGTGCGGTGGACCAAAATGAAAAGAGAGAAACTGCCGGGGACCACGTAATTAGCATGTATTTTAGTTGGATGTGTCCAGTGGACCAAAATGAATAGAGAGAAACTGCCAGGGACCATGTAATTAGCATGTATTTTAGTTGGACGTGTCCAGTGGACCAAAATGAAATGAGAGAAACTGCCGGGGACCATGTAATTAGCATGTATTTTAGTTGGACGTGTCCAGTGGACCAAAATGAAAAGAGAGAAACTGCCGGGTATCACGTAATTAGCATGTATTTGAGTTGGACGTGTTTAGTGGACAAAAATGAAAAGAGAGAAACTGCCGGGGACCATGTAATTAGCATGTATTTTAGTTGGACGTGTGTGGTGGACCAAAATGAAAAGAGAGAAACTGCCGGGGACCATGTAATTAGCATGTATTTTAGTTGGACGTGTCCAGTGGACCAAACTGTCGGGGACCATGTAATTAGCATGTATTTTAGTTGGACGTGTCCTGTGGACCAAAATGAATAGAGAGAAACTGCCAGGGACCTTGTAATTAGCACGTATTTTAGTTGGACATGTGTGGTGGACCAAAATGAAAAGAGAGAAACTGCCGGGGACCATGTAATTAGCATGTATTTTAGTTGGACGTGTCCAGTGGACCAAAATGAATAGAGAGAAACTGTCAGGGACCATGTAATTAGCACGTATTTTAGTTGGACGTGTGTGGTGGACCAAAATGAAAAGAGAGAAACTGCCGGGGACCATGTAATTAGCATGTATTTTAGTTGGATGTGTCCAGTGGACCAAAATGAAAAGAAAGAAACTGCCGGGGACCATGTAATTAGCATGTATTTTAGTTGGACGTGTCCAGTGGACCAAAATGAATAGAGAGAAACTGCCGGGGACCATGTAATTAGCATGTATTTTAGTTGGACGTGTCCTGTGGACCAAAATGAAAGGAGAGAAACTGCCAGGGACCATGTAATTAGCATGTATTTTAGTTGGACGTGTCCTGTGGACCAAAATGAAAGGAGAGAAACTGCCGGGGACCATGTAATTAGCATGTATTTTAGTTGGACGTGTCCAGTGGACCAAAATGAAAGGAGAGAAACTGCCGGGGACCATGTAATTAGCACGTATTTTAGTTGGACCTGTCCAGTGAACCAAAATGAAAGGAGAGAAACTGCCGGGGATTATGTAATTAGCATGTATTTTAGTTGGACGTGTCCAGTGGACCAAAATGAAAGGAGAGAAATTGCCGGGGACCATGTAATTAGCACGTATTTTAGTTGGACCTGTCCAGTGGACCAAAATGAAAGTAGAGAAACTGCCAGGGACCATGTAATTAGCATGTATTTTAGTTGGACGTGTTTAGTGGACCAAAATGAAAAGAGAGAAACTGCCAGGGACTATGTAATTAGCATGTATTTTAGTTGGACTTGTTTAGTGGACCTAAATGAAAGGAGAGAAACTGCCGGGGACATGTCATTAGCATGGTATTTTAGTTGGACGTGTTTAGTGGGACCAAAATGAAAAGAAGAACCCAGGAACCATGTAATTATCATGTATTTTAGTTGGACGGTTTAGTGGACCATAATGAAAGAGAAAAACTCAGGACCATGTAATTAGCATTATTTTAGTTTGGACGTGTGTGGTGACCAAAATGAAAAGAGAGAAACTGCCGGGGACCATGTTAATTCGCTGTATTTTAGTTGGAAGTGTTCAGTGGACCAAATAAAAGGAGAGAAACTCCAGGGACCATGTAAGTAGCATGTATTTGGGAGTTGGAAGTGTTCAGTGGACCAAATAGGAAGACACCTGCCAGGGGACCATTTATTAAGCATGTCTTTTTAGTTGGCGTGTCCAGTGGACCAAATGAAAGGAGAGAAAACTGCCGGAGACCATGTAATTATCATGTATTTTAGTTGGACGTGTCCAGTTGAGCAAAATGAAAAGAGAGAAACTGCCGGGGACCATGTCATTAGCATGTATTTTAGTTCAATGTGTCCAGTGGACCAAAATGAAAAGAGAGAAACTGCCGGGGACCATGTAATTAGCATGTATTTTAGTTGGACGTGTCCAGTGGACCAAAATGAAAAGAGAGAAAATGCCGGGGACCATGTAATTAGCATGTATTTTAGTTGGACGTGTCCAGTGGACCAAAATGAAAAGAGAGAAACTGCCGAGGACCATGTAATTAGCATGTATTTTAGTTGGACGTGTCCAGTGGACCAAAATGAAAAGAGAGAAACTGCCGGGGACCATGTAATTAGCATGTATATTAGTTGGACGTGTCCAGTGGACCAAAATGAAATGAGAGAAACTGTCGGGGACCATGTAATTAGCATGTATTTTAGTGGGACGTGTCCAGTGGACCAAAATGAAAAGAGAGAAACTGCCGGGGACCATGTCATTGGCATGTATTTTAGTTAGATGTGTCCAATGGACCAAAATGAAAGGAGAGAAACTGCCGGGGACCATGTCGTTAGCATGTATTTTAGTTGGACGTGTCCAGTGGACCAAAATGAAAGGAGAGAAACTGCCGGGGACCATGTAATTAGCATGTATTTTAGTTGGACGTGTCCAGTGGACCAAACTGTCGGGGACCATGTAATTAGCATGTATTTTAGTTGGACGTGTCCAGTGGACCAAAATGAATAGAGAGAAACTGCCAGGGACCTTGTAATTAGCACGTATTTTAGTTGGACATGTGTGGTGGACCAAAATGAAAAGAGAGAAACTGCCGGGGACCATGTAATTAGCATGTATATTAGTTGGACGTGTTTAGTGGACAAAAATGAAAAGAGAGAAACTGCCAGGGACCATGTAATTAGCACGTATTTTAGTTGGACGTGTGTGGTGGACCAAAATGAAAAGAGAGAAACTGCCGGGGATCATGTAATTAGCATGTATTTTAGTTGGACGTGTGTGGTGGACCAAAATGAAAAGAGAGAAACTGCCGGGGACCATGTAATTAGCATGTATTTTAGTTGGACGTGTCCTGTGGACCAAAATGAATAGAGAGAAACTGCCAGGGACAATGGTAATTAGCATGTATTTTAGTTGGACGTGTCCTTTGGACGCAAAATGAAGGGAGAAACTGCCAGGGACCATGTAATTAATCATGTATTTTAGTTGGACGTGTCTGTGGGACCAAAATGAAAGGAGAGAAACGCCACGGGGACCTGTAATTAGCATGTATTTTAGTTGGCCGTGTCCCGTGGGCAAAATGAAAGGAGAGAACTGCGGGGACCATGTAATTAGCATTTATTTTAGTTGGACGTGTGTGGTGTGACCAAATGAAAAGAGAGAAACTGCCGGGGACCATGTATTAGCATGTATTTAGTTGGACGTGTCTAGTGGACCAAAATGAAGGAGAGAAACTCCGGGGACCATGTCATTAGCATGTATTTTGTTGGACGGTCCAGTGGACCAAAATGATAGAGAAAAAACTGCCAGGACCATGTAATTAGCATGTATTTTAGTTGGACGTGTATAGTGGACCAAAATGAAAAGAGAGAAACTGCCGGGGACCATGTAATTAGCATGTATTTTAGTTGGACGTGTCCAGTGGACCAAAATGAAAAGAGAAAAACTGCCAGGGACCATGTAATTAGCATGTATTTTAGTTGGACGTGTTTAGTGGACCAAAATGAAAAGAGAGAAACTGCCAGGAACCATGTAATTAGCATGTATTTTAGTTGGACGTGTTTAGTGGACCAAAATGAAAAGAGAAAAACTGCCAGGGACCATGTAATTAGCATGTATTTTAGTTGGACGTGTGTGGTGGACCAAAATGAAAAGAGAGAAACTGCAGGGGACCATGTAATTAGCATGTATTTTAGTTGGAAGTGTTCAGTGGACCAAAATAAAAGGAGAGAAACTGCCAGGGACCATGTAATTAGCATGTATTTTAGTTGGAAGTGTTCAGTGGACCAAAATAAAAGGAGAGAAACTGCCAGGGACCATGTAATTAGCATGTATTTTAGTTGGAAGTGTCCAGTGGACCAAAATGAAAGGAGAGAAACTGCCGGGGACCATGTAATTAGCATGTATTTTAGTTGGACGTGTCCAGTGGACCAAAATGAAAAGAGAGAAACTGCTGGGGACCATGTAATTAGCATGTATTTAGTTGGACGTGTTTAGTGGACCAAAATGAAAAGAGAGAAACAGCCAGGGACCATGTAATTAGCATGTATTTTAGTTGGACGTGTTTAGTGGACCAAAATGAAAGGAGAGAAACTGCCAGGAACCATGTAATTAGCATGTATTTTAGTTGGACATGTCCAGTGGACCAAAACGAAAAGAGAGAAACTGCCAGGGACCATGTAATTAGCATGTGTTTTAGTTGGACGTGTTTAGTGGACCAAAATGAAAAGAGAGAAACTGCCGGGGACCATGTAATTAGCATGTATATTAGTTGGACGTGTTTAGTGGACAAAAATGAAAGGAGAGAAACTGCCAGGGACCATGTAATTAGCACGTATTTTAGTTGGACGTGTGTGGTGGACCAAAATGAAAAGAGAGAAACTGCCGGGGATCATGTAATTAGCATGTATTTTAGTTGGACGTGTGTGGTGGACCAAAATGAAAAGAGAGAAACTGCCGGGGACCATGTAATTAGCATGTATTTTAGTTGGACGTGTCCTGTGGACCAAAATGAATAGAGAGAAACTGCCAGGGACAATGTAATTAGCACGTATTTTAGTTGGACGTGTGCGGTGGACCAAAATGAAAAGAGAGAAACTGCCGGGGACCATGTAATTAGCATGTATTTTAGTTGGACGTGTTTAGTGGACCAAAATGAATAGAGAGAAACTGTCAGGGACCATGTAATTAGCACGTATTTTAGTTGGACGTGTGTGGTGGACCAAAATGAAAAGAGAGAAACTGCTGGGGACCACGTAATTAGCATGTATTTTAGTTGGATGTGTCCAGTGGACCAAAATGAATAGAGAGAAACTGCCAGGGACCATGTAATTAGCATGTATTTTAGTTGGACGTGTCCAGTGGACCAAAATGAAAGGAGAGAAACTGCCGGGGACCATGTAATTAGCATGTATTTTAGTTGGACGTGTTTAGTGGACCAAAATGAAAAGAGAAAAACTGCCAGGGACAATGTAATTAGCATGTATTTTAGTTGGACGTGTTTAGTGGACCACAATGAAAAGAAAGAAACTGCCGGGGACCATGTAATTAGCATGTATTTTAGTTGGACGTGTTTAGTGGACCAAAATGAAAAGAGAAAAACTGCCAGGGACCATGTAATTAGCATGTATTTTAGTTGGACGTGTGTGGTGGACCAAAATGAAAAGAGAGAAACTGCCGGGGACCATGTAATTAGCATGTATTTTAGTTGGAAGTGTTCAGTGGACCAAAATAAAAGGAGAGAAACTGCCAGGGACCATGTAATTAGCATGTATTTTAGTTGGAAGTGTTCAGTGGACCAAAATAAAAGGAGAGAAACTGCCAGGGACCATGTAATTAGCATGTATTTTAGTTGGACGTGTCCAGTGGACCAAAATGAAAGGAGAGAAACTGCCGGGGACCATGTAATTAGCATGTATTTTAGTTGGACGTGTCCAGTGGACTAAAATGAAAAGAGAGAAACTGCTGGGGACCATGTAATTAGCATGTATTTTAGTTGGACGTGTTTAGTGGACCAAAATGAAAAGAGAGAAACTGTCGGGGACCATGTAATTAGCATGTATTTTAGTTGGACGTGTAAAATGAAAGGAGAGAAACTGCCAGGAACCATGTAATTAGCATGTATTTTAGTTGGACATGTCCAGTGGACCAAAATGAAAAGAGAGAAACTGCCAGGGACCATGTAATTAGCATGTGTTTTAGTTGGACGTGTTTAGTGGACCAAAATGAAAAGAGAGAAACTGCCGGGGACCATGTAATTAGCATGTATTTTAGTTGGACGTGTTTAAAAATGAAAAGAGAGAAACTGCCAGGGACCATGTAATTAGCATGTGTTTTAGTTGGACGTGTTTAGTGGACCAAAATGAAAAGAGAGAAACTGCCGGGGACCATGTAATTAGCATGTATATTAGTTGGACGTGTTTAGTGGACAAAAATGAAAGGAGAGAAACTGCCAGGGACCATGTAATTAGCACGTATTTTAGTTGGACGTGTGTGGTGGACCAAAATGAAAAGAGAGAAACTGCCGGGGATCATGTAATTAGCATGTATTTTAGTTGGACGTGTGTGGTGGACCAAAATGAAAAGAGAGAAACTGCCGGGGACCATGTAATTAGCATGTATTTTAGTTGGACGTGTCCTGTGGACCAAAATGAATAGAGAGAAACTGCCAGGGACCATGTAATTAGCACGTATTTTAGTTGGACGTGTGCGGTGGACCAAAATGAAAAGAGAGAAACTGCCGGAGACCATGTAATTAGCATGTATTTTAGTTGGACGTGTCCAGTGGACCAAAATGAATAGAGAGAAACTGTCAGGGACCATGTAATTAGCACGTATTTTAGTTGGACGTGTGTGGTGGACCAAAATGAAAAGAGAGAAACTGCCGGGGACCACGTAATTAGCATGTATTTTAGTTGGACGTGTCCAGTGGACCAAAATGAATAGAGAGAAACTGCCAGGGACCATGTAATGTATTTTAGTTGGACGTGTCCAGTGGACCAAAATGAAAGGAGAGAAACTGCCGGGGACCATGTAATTAGCATGTATTTTAGTTGGACGTGTTTAGTGGACCAAAATGAAAAGAGAGAAACTGCCAGGGACCATGTAATTAGCATGTATTTTAGTTGGACGTGTGTGGTGGACCAAAATGAAAAGAGAAAAACTGCCAGGGACCATGTAATTAGCATGTATTTTAGTTGGACGTGTGTGGTGGACCAAAATGAAAAGAGAGAAACTGCCGGGGATCATGTAATTAGCATGTATTTTAGTAAGCATGTCCTGGTGGACTAAAATGAAATGGTAAGGAGGGCGTCAATGCTTCATAATATTGTCTTAATTGCACATAAAGTGTAATGGACTAGAACTAGTAACTGTAAATTTTTTTGAAGGAGTGTTGGACATATAATCTTAGAGTAAGGCTATATCTATTTTTTTGCATAGTGGGGGGGGGGGGGGCTAATTGTGTGGGGGAAGGATATTGACCAATAGTCTGTATAAAACCCTGAGTAGCATAATTTACACTCAGTCATGTCCAGTGAACTAGCTACAATAGCAATGTTTATATGTCAAAAAAATTTTTTGTTGTCCTTGTTTCTGTGTATATTAAGCATTAAACCAATTTGAAAAAGAGAACATAATACAAATATGAACCAAAACAGTAAATATAGTGATAAACAAGATGCAAGTTTCTTAATTAAGTTATTGTGGTGATAGCCACTTGAATCACAATAAGCTGTCCAACGCAGTTCAACAAAATCTCCAAAGAAAACTATAAATTAAAAACAAAAACATAAATAACAAAAAAACTAACAACAATAACAAACTCAGTTTTACATTTTACAATACATAAATGCAATATAAATGATACCGTTGTATTAGATAACCTTATGAATTTGTTTAGTAAGTACTCTATTTTATGCACACCCATTACTGCTAATGCCTCCTATCACCTTCTAGTATTGTGTTCTTGGCACACATACATAGAGTGTATAGCATTTAAGCAATTACAAAGGCGAAGGCGTCATCTAACTTATACTTTGTTGTTATATTTTTTAGATTCCATAATGTGTTGTTACCTAACCTTGTGTTAGTTATTCATGATGGTTGTATAATCATGCTGAACATTATTAATCATAGCATTTATTCAAATATATGCAAAAAATAAATAATAAAATAATAGCTATATAAGTTACAGATACTCATTCCTGTTAGACCTGGGATTCATAGAGAAGTATTGCTTAGAGCGTGAGTGAGGTGAGAGGGGCTAAATCTTCCACCGCAAAATAGTGCATTACCGTTTTATTTTTTTTTAACTCGATGCTGGCTGGGAAAACCCCATAGCAACCATTATCACGAAATAGACCAAGAGTTTGGGATTCCCCTCATTTTTTGATTGAGAAAATTGAATAATATTTAGGCCCTCTACTAATACTTAAAAAAAAAAAAAAATTTTCCCCCCAAAAATTCAACTTTTCCCATCAATAATAATAAAATAAAAAAAAGAAATAATATTGTTTGATGTATTGTATACCAATATTATATTAGTTCTACAATAAAATATGTTGTTTGTTGTGTTTGGTGCTGATTGTGATCATGTAGGAGACATCTATGAGTGTCCACAAGGAACATATGCCATCGGACGTCTAGCTCCACTACAAAACATATGCCATCGGACGTCTAGCTCCACTACAAAACAATTTCATATACACAAAAACACAAACAACAAAGATATTTGTAATACAAAAAAACAAATTATTCATGATCCTATATAATTGCAACTTTATGATGTATTGTATGCGGTTTCATACAGGATTTTTGTTTGGGGGGGGGGGGTTGGGCTCCGAGTGTACTTCGCCACACCCATTTTTTGGAACCTACACTACTTTGATGCACATCTTTGCATAAGAGTCTATACTTCACACTGATGATCAGTGTTTGGTCCTATGCACTAAATGGCTCAGTTATGATAGGAACATAATGGGATACAATATCAGACTAAAAATAAATGCTTCCTAAATGTTCATTTCTATTCAACTCCCAAAATTCTAGGGGGGAACCCAGGGCTAGCCTCCCACTGTATGAACCCCTGGTATGTATACTCCACACTGTCCATGAGATAAACAATCGTTGTATTGAGAAAGTGTAATTTGAAAATGAAAAGCAGTACAAGCACACACGTGGAATTCAACCGGCATGGATGGTGTCACAGACTGAACGATCCCTCCCAGGTTAGGATTGACTGGTGTACACACACACACACACACACACACACATGAAATTCAACTTACATGGGCATAGTAGCCCCGATCCAAAAAGATCCAGAGTTTCCTCCCAGGTTGTATGCGGAAGCGCTGCATACTGTTTGTCCACGGTTGCTCTCTCTCATTCCACAAACGCACGCACACACATATACACACACACACACACACACACACATACAAGAAAAAAGAAGCTACAGGTGAATACAGATCATACAAATAAATGTATAATTTATTATGCCTAAATTGACTGGTGTACACACACACACACACACACACACATGAAATTCAACTTACATGGGCATAGTAGCCCCGATCCAAAAAGATCCAGAGTTCCCTCCCAGGTTGGATCCGGAAGCGACGCATACAGTTTGTCCACGGTTGCTCTCTCTCTTTCCACAAATGCACGCACACACATACATACACACACAAGAAAAAAGAAGCTACAGGTGAATACAGATCATATAAAAATAAATGTATAATTTATTATACATAAATTGACTGTGTACACACACACACACACACACATGAAATTCAACTTACATGGGCATAGTAGTCACTCTCATTCCACAAATGCACGCACACACATACACACACACACTAGAAAAAAGAAGCTACAGGTGAATACAGATCATAAAAATAAATGTATAATTTATTATACATAAATTGACTGTGTACACACACACATGAAATTCAACTTACATGGGCATAGTAGCCCCGATCCAAAAAGATCCAGAGTTCCCTCCCAGGTTGTATGCGGAAGCGCCGCATACTGTTTGTCCACGGTTGCTCTCTCTCATTCCACAAACGCACGCACACACATATACACACACACACACAAAAAAAGAAGCTACAGGTGAATACAGATCATACAAATAAATGTATAATTTATTATACATAAATTGACTGGTGTACACACACACACACACACACACACACACGAAATTCAACTTACATGGGCATAGTAGCACCGATCCAAAAAGATCCAGAGTTCCCTCCCAGGTTGGATCCGGAAGCGACGCATACAGTTTGTTCATGGTTGCTCTCTCTCTTTCCACAAATGCACGCACACACATACACACACACACAAGAAAAAAGAAGCTACAGGTGAATACAGATCATAAAAATAAATGTATAATTTATTATACATAAATTGACTGTGTACACACACACACACACACATGAAATTCAACTTACAAGTCACTCTCATTCCACAAATGCACGCACACACATACACACACACACTAGAAAAAATAAGATACAGGTGAATACAGATCATAAAAATAAATGTATATTATAAATTGACTGGTGTACACACACATACATGAAATTCAACTTACATGGGCATAGTAGCCCCGATTGGAAAAGACCCCCCCCCCTTCCCGAGTTCGTTCCCTCCCCGGTTAGATCTGGAAGCGCCAGAATAACATTTCAACTCCACGCACACACATATACATCGAGTGTGAAGCTCCACTACAACACCACAAAAACACAGACAACGACAACGACAATAACAATACATATTACAACTTTTGGGATGTTCAGGGGGGGGGGGGGGGGAGCAGCCACAAATATCAAAGATCAAAGTCTGTGGTCCTTCACACAAAAGATTATGGAATATCAATGGGTGTGTTGTCATCTTTCTTCCACTCTCCCCCTACCTCATCCACCCGACTCTTCTTCTTCGGTTCCCGCCTTCTCCGACCGCGAGGACGTCCAGAACTCGGAGCAGGAGGAGCCACTTCCTCGTCTTCATCACTGGAACCTGCTGCCTATTCGTGTTTCATCATTGGAAGACTCAGGTCCGGTATCCTCTCCTTCATCACTGGAAGACTCTGCTCCTGTCGCCTCATCTGCGTAATCGGGGTCGGTGACTGCATTCACATCTGGTCCTAGTAGTATATGTGGTAAAAAAAAATTTTAAATTTTTTTGAAAATTTGAAATTGTTCAAAAAACCACAAGCCACTTTCTTTGGTCTGGTCTACCAATCCTGATACAGGGCCTCCTATAGCCCTAGATGTCGTCTCCCTTCTCTCCGCTTGATCCTGAGTCGCTAGAGTCAGCATCAAGCAAGTCTAAAACTTGCACCGCATTGTAACTTGTAGACGCCATCTTCCAAAAAATGACTTTGAAAAAAATTGAGGTCACCCCAAACGAAGTTCACAAGACTTTATCACAACACTTTATACTCCAATAAATTACTCTCCATGTCAATATTATTTAAAAGGGGATGGAGTAACCATTCACTAAGAAATCTTGGTAGACGTAAAAAATATAATATAGATTGTATTCGTAACTAAAAAGAACCTTAATTAAGTGGAGGCCAATATTGCATCAGAATAACATATTTAATTCATGGCTGTTACCAAAGCAACTATATATATATATATATAATTATATAAATGTATATTGCTTCCAGCTAATATGAATTATGACATCAGTGAAATTAATTTTAATAGAAATATTAAAATTGTAGCTAGCGATACACTATACAGTTTACTGACAAATAAAAAATTGAGGCAACCTTTTAATAACGCTAGACCCTTCTACCACATCACCTTATAGAGACATCCTTTTTCTAGCGCTGGCTCAGCCTCAGCCCACAGGTGAATGCCAGTTCTCCACGGTTTTCCTCCACGGTTTTCATCCACCCGCGTACTTCTAATTGTAGCGACCTCTGTACGTAATCTTAATTAAATTTGCAAAAAAATCCCTTTACAAAAAACTGGTACTATGCGGAGACCCTTTGCCTAACTGGAAAGCCTCAAGGTGGCCAAGGTGGCAGAAAATATTAGGTACGGGGTTTCAATGCCATGGGCTTAGGCGCGGAAAGATGAAGCAGTGAGACAAGCAGTATTTTTATGTCTCAGATGAAAAGTAAAGCAGGCAGTGGGAGTGTCTGGGTAAGTAAATGGTGATGTTAAAGAATGTAAGAAAGCATTTAACAGATATACAACAATAAGCTAGGTACACAAAAAAAGGTAGAAAAGGTTCATTTTTCTGTTGTAAATGTTATTGTTTTATTTTTTAGTTTGGATGACTCTTGAATTTGCTGTGCAAGGTATCACTCTGAATTGGTAAGTCAATATAAACATGTTTAAAACAAAAACAATTTTCAATTACAATACATTTATATTCTATTTAGGATGAAGATTTTAACATCTGGAACAAGAATCTTCAGTCCAACAAGAATGAAGCTACTAAATCCTCAAACAATTCTGCAATAATAAATTTCATTTTTTATTCATTCATTCATACTTTGAATTTAAAAATAAATTGTTAACATGAAGTATACAAGGTAGAATACAAATATCTGACCTGACATATACAGAAAGTTAACAATGTTGTACATTAGAAGAATACAATGATGTAAACTATCTGTAAGAAGTTAGTTCATCTACAAGAGTATACAAAGGAAACATGACAAGTATAACAACATTGTATACTAAATTGTATACTATAGTTTACAACATAGTATACAACTGGGAAATGGTGTGATTTGGCCCTGTGAAACTTAATAAAACTCTAGCAGTTTTGAATGCCCGTGCCTGCTATATTAATTTGAGTAAGCTAATTTATATTTTAACTAAGCTAAGCAAAAAGTTAGAAACAAAATCTTACTTGTGGTGTAGTTGAACACAAATTTGACAATTATAAATATGTAACATGACTGAAGAGTCACAGAATCAGTTCAATAATCAGTTGTATTGACTTGTGCTGTATGAAGTGATGACCGAATTAAAGACACAAATGAGACTAAAATGGAATAAGTGATAACAGTTTAAATACAAAGCTTCATTCTGTGTCCAGCAACTAGGCTATATGTAGAACAAATAAGTGCCACGTTCAAATGTCAATAATGCTGTTGAGCTATTACTCCATGTTTACTGTTTATCTAATCCCTAATTCTAGAACTCAATGCTCCCTTGTCTCTTCTAACACATCTCCTTCCTTCCTCCTTAAGAGTCATGGCCCCATAAGATGCATAAAATTATTTTTTTATGTACAAGACTGTTTCACTGCATCTTATTACAGAGGTAATATGTAAAATTTGTGGCTCAGGTTTCCCTTTTAAAACTTTGGGGGGCTGTCTCTAACCCACACCCTCAGCCTTCTATGATGAGCTACAAGAATGTGTCAAGTTATATTCCATGCTCAAATAAACAATAACCCTCAACATTACAAGTGATAATTAAAATTAATAAGCAACATTGTGTAAAAATTCAACTTTGTGAAAATTTCAATGTTGTTGTGAAGCCATTTTAATGCTGCTACAAATAGGGTCATAATTGGCCAATAAAATATAAATGTGGAAAATATTGACTGCCTAAGCAGGATAATAGCTAGCTAAAACCCACGTTGCTTGATGCACCCAGATGTCTGAGTTCCATTCCTTAAGCAGAAAAAACTTCTTGGTAATTTTCATTGCATTTAATACAAATTTCCTCTATTCTACCTATTGTTCAGTTCTAGTTACCTGAAAAGTAGAAGTCTTCAGCGAACTACAAACTAACATAATACTGTACAATATTGAAGTTTAATTATGTTACGAAGAAGTTTCGATTCCGTAGGATACAGTAAGATAATGAAAACTGCTGAAAACTGAAACTAATGTGGACAATCATGTCCTACCAAGAAACGTCCTTGCTAAGAGTTGTGTGGTTGTAAAGGCCCACAGACGTTCTGGACTTAGTGAATGGTTACCTCTGAGATCCCACTGCTTAGTCAAATTATGACAGGAGACAACCAAGTCCCAGCAATCACAAATTAAATAGATTTAATTTAATGGAGAAACAAGAAAAAAAAATGAGTTACAAGAAAGTATGAAAAAGTACTAACATGTTTACAGCACCTTATTATCATATAATTATATTCATGATCTTTCAGAACCACCACAATCCATGCCATCCCATATATATGCAATGCAAGTTGTCTTGGGAAAATTAGTAACCTAGCAGAATCAGACTGTGTTACCTTTTGTGGTTTGTTGATGAGTGCTAGAAATACTATAACGGCAAAGCCACCCCTGCTCGCCTCGGGGCACAAAACTGCTGAAGCTAGGAATACCTTGTGAAGACCCTAGTCCTTCAACCCATAGTTTATGAAGCATCCCAGTTGTTCTGCAGCCTCGACTGACAGGTAGGAGTCCTCTAAAATCACATCACCAAAGAAATCACACCCACTCTCAAATCTGGTTGAACTTATTGAACATGTGGGAAATCTGAACTGAGAGGGGAGTGTTTGACAATGATATAGTCTGTTCACAATCCATTCACGCATGTGTGAGGTAGAGGGTTTACATGTAAATGAATTAGGCAAGTTGTACACAACTGGGAACATATAGCTCAATGTATGAATAGAATTAGAAAGAATGAAATAAGAGTATGAATTACATAGTAGTGGTAAAGTGTATGCATCACAATATTCATATGGTATGGATCGAAAGGTCCATGACACCAGAAGTGAATATATTTGTGCCAACCAGCCACTGATGAAATATGATATAAAGTACAGGTTGGACGATCTACATGGAGAGTGTGGTCACTCATCCTGACAGAAGATCCAAATTGATGGAGTCCATGGATTACATGGAAGTTCAGGTTGATTCTGTATAGCTTGGTTCACTCAAGCACTATATCAGCTTTACAGTTGATATCTGGAAATTACACATAAGAATGCTGAACAAGCTGAAATTTTACAAATGGTAAGACATAATTTTCTAGAATCAGAGTATTAATACTAAAGTTTTATGTATAATCAAAACTGGAATGCAACAATCAATATGCATTTATACAGATGTGAGTACTTTGTTTATTTGATTTGCTGAATCTATATCATTAAATCTAGAATCTTATGGATAGTGCTTATGAAAAACAACATAGAAAAAAATTGACAAATTATAATTAATCCTTACTAAAAAATACTTTAAATTATACAGAATCGTATTAAAGCACAACAATATACTCTCTTAATTTGGAAAAACAAAACAGTGGTATAAATAACCTTGCAGCATTCTACAGTTCAGCTACTTGTAAAATACCCCATAGCTATTCCACATAATGCTCCCATATTACCTGTACTTGTGTGATTTTAACTGCCAAATTTGTAGAGTTGTTGACAAATCTTCTACGAAAAAGCAAAGCAAAGAAACCAATGCCCAGTATTATAATTGATGCTGAAAATAAGAGCAGAGAAGGCAACACAGATCGAAGCAATAGCAATAGAGATGTTTGTCTTCTTTGAGTTCCAAGGTACATACAATATGATTGGTGGAGTTAGACTAAAATACAATTTGCAGACATTCAATGGATACATAATGTTTGATTTACGTGCAAAGTCCATCAGAGCTGGCAACTGTAAATGTTAACTCAAATAGTTATTGCTCATCTACTTCAATAATGTCTGAATCGCTTGAGTCTGAGTCACTACTAACAAATGAATCTGATTCACTTTCAAAATCATCAATTGTAAAATCACAATTCTGTCTGTATGCTTCCAGTTTTCTTGTACATTGAGAACCAAGTCGATTGCCACTAAGATTCATGCGTTCGATCTTGTTATTGGTAATAAGGTCAACTAGAGCTTCTCCTGCATCTGAAGAAATGAAATTGTCTGAGAGATCAATATTCTCCATACTGCAACCCTTCAAGTTAGTCGATAATGCAATAATATCATCTGAATTAAGTTTATTACTACTAAGATTTATAACATTCATTGATTGGTTATTATTAATAAGCTCAGCAAGAACTGCTCCTGCTCCTGGACCTATATTATTGTATGAAATATCCATCGATTTAACACAACAATTACATATGTCTTTAGTAAGTGCAACAATACCTTCTGAACCGAGTTGATTATCGTCAAGTAAAACATCTTGTATACGGCAATTATTGTTGATCAGATGAGCTAGATATTGTCCTGCCTCTGGGCCAATGCTGTTACGTGAGAGAGATAACTTTTCAAGGCTACAACTTCTTATGCTGCTACATAGTATTCTGATTCCATCAGAACAAAGTTTATCAAAGTGAGCATATTGCAGAGACTGGTTGTTGGTGACAAGTTTAGCAAGGATTTCTGCTGCCTCTGGAGCAATTATAAAGTCACATAATGTTAAGCTCTGTAAATTCATGCACCCAATTCCAGCATAGAGTGAACTGATGCTATTAGAACTCAATATATTGGAACCAACACCAAAAATATACAGTTCTACAAGTCCACACAATAACTTTAGTCCTGAATAAAAACCAATTGTGATATTCTTAGATTCTAGAATATTTAGGCGATGCAAACACATATTCTGATTTAGATCCGTAATTTCGCAATCTCCCTCAAGCACACAATCCACAAGTTCTATGGATGTAATTGTGGTATTGGTACACAGCATACACATAAATGGTCTCACTTCTATAGGAACTGAATTCATTTCTACTGTTTCAATAGATGTGTTACATTGTAGACCTTCCATTGCACTATGGCAGATAAGTTGATACCTGTACAAATCTTGTATCTCGTGATATTCAAGTAGTTCTAAGTTTTTCAATTTATTATTACACAGTAATATTTTTAATATAGAAGGATCGTTAGAAAAGTCACTAGGAGAAACTCTGAGAGTTTTAATTGTTTTATTAATTCTAAATCCCTCTACTAATGCTTCCATACCATCACAACCTATATTGTTATTGCCAGATATATCCAATGATTGTAAGCTTTTACTGTCTTTTAACAAGTTTCCTAGAATCATAAGGCTGGATGATACTAGACCACATTCACTTAATGATATTTCACATATACAGTGATGATTTAAGCTGCAAATCAATTTGTGGATACATTGAGATTCTAAATCACATTCATGAATAGTTACTCCTTTAATACAGCTCATGTCACACTTGGAACTAACAAAACTCACAAACTTAGAGGCACACTGCATGTCAAATATGCAATCTTCTATGGAAAACGTTCGAAGCACTGGTAGGCTCTTTGAAAAAACATACTCCATGGCAACAAAGTCCATAGGACTAACTGACCTACAAAATAGTCCAAACTCTGATGTTTCTAACACTGTGTTTAAAACTTCATCACAGACAGACTTTAACTGTGATTCAAATGCACACTGATATAAGAAGGTATCACTCTTTGCCTTGTAAACAATAGCTTTTATAAGTATAGTTAATGTTTCTGTAATTGCTGTTTGTGTGTTTTCTACAATACCAAAATAAAACAGCCATACTTGTGTTAGTTCTTCTAAGGTTGCATACTTTTTAATTAATTTTCTCTGCCCAGTGTATGGCAAACTGGCGATATAAACTGCTGCTAAATATTCTTGCAAAGTCAAATGAAGAAAACTGTATATCTTGTGTAGACCACACCTGTTACTAGCATGCTCAATATTGACAAACCCTAGAAATAAAGAGTCGTCTGTAACTTCTGCAGGAGAAGCAGATGACATTTCTGAATGATTTACAACTTGCTCTGATTTAATAGTCATTTTATATGCTAATCTACACAAATTCTTAAAGTACACTTTTTCATTACCTGATATGTCATCAAATGATCATATGAGAACATCTTCTCTAGTTCGACAAAGAGTTCGCAAAATCAAGGATTTCGTAAATTCAAAGTACACCTCGGACTCAGTGGTTGGAAAATTCCCTTTAAAGTCTTGGAACAAGTAACATATCATAGCTGCATGTACTGGAAGATAACACATGTGAAGTAAATTAGGATGCAAATCAAAATGAGATCTTATTTTGGATGCAATACTATTTGTTGAAGTTCTCATTTCAAAGGGATAGTTGCTGATAAAATGAAGTATTTGATCATGATTAAAACCAATTACTTCTATGTGCTTAATTAACATATCAGAGAGTTTTAATCTGTTGCTGGCTACTGGACGTGATGCTACTATAATCATAGCCTTGGGTAAACTACTATTACGTGTTATTTGGTAGACTATGGAATTAGTTGCATCCCTCCTCCGATATTCATCTAGGCCATCTAGAACTATACACATACCTTCACCTTGTCTTTTCTTGTATTCTGCAGCTACCCTGCTGCTCATTTCCGAATCGCAAAAAATGCAGTCTATAAGATCTGATAAACTATTGTCACTTCCAACTACTTGTAGCAGTCTTAAAGGAACTAAAAGAACTAACTTTGCTCCCTTCAAAGTGCCTTCCATGACAGCCCAGTCTCTGACTACCTTGTGAACTAGTGTGGTCTTGCCACTACCTGGACATCCTTCTACTAACACAAGCGATCCACTCTGATACTGACCAAAGACCTTCTCATACTCTATTTTCTCTTTACTCTCAACAATATCATCTATATTCCCTCGTATGGTGAAGGAATACTTGTTTGATTGCATTTTAGTTTGTTTAATAAGAACAAGGTTCGTAAAAGTGTTGGTAATAACTGGAGGCCAGCTATCTTTGGGTACTTCTCTCTGGCAGACATACTTCAACAAGAGACTCTCTTTTTCTTGAGAGTATATAATTTTCACTTTCGTTCCCTGACTCACAAGTTTCTCTTGTCCCCTCTCTACAGCACATGTGTACTGTCCCTCCATTCCCTGGTGTGCATGTTTGATGACCAGTATGTCTGTACATGTTCCACAGTAATCCTCGCCATCACTCAGACACTCGTCATCCTTCATCCACTGATAGGACACACCCTCACTTGTACTAGCACGCACCTCTAATAATGTGGACTTTCCATCGCTTACCTCACAGTCACCTGACACATACTTCATATATAAATTCATTGGATTATTGGACTCAGCTGGAGATTGCCTAGTAAGTGGGGCATTGGCAGCACTAATAGATATTTCATGTACTCCTACTAAAGGGCCTGTAAGACACTCATTCAAGTTGCTCAGTGTAGGCTGGAGAGCATGCTCGTGGTTTCCCATCACCCACTCATATATCACTTCATTGAGTTTAAGAATGCTATTGCCTTTGCGTTCACAATCTTTCATTACATTTCTGGGCAAGTTTAAAGCATCACCTATTTCATTCCATTTAAATGCCACTTCAGCTAGCTTTGTTCTTAAAAGAGGAATATCTTTAGCTGACAATATATCACAAGTTTGTGATGACCCAGTAAAGGACCTCAACAAAGTAATTTCAGCACACAATGAATGTAAGTTAAGTTCAGACAATACCTCAATAAATGTAGAGAATGCTTGGTCCTTGCTCTCCACCTTCTCCCCCACTTGGCGTAGGAGGTACCTGGATATTACTTGAGAGTTCACCCCACCCCTGAGTGAGGTGATGATTTTGCAAACGTCTTTAGTAAAATCAACTTGGTAACACGCCCATACACCTGCCACATTATAGGGAAAGACGTACATACATCATGTGACCGTCCACAATTGTAAATAAACTCCGCCTTCTAGTTTGGATGCGCATTTATTAGAAATACGCTGACGTGTCTCTTCTTACTACAATTGACTTATTTGACTCCGTCAATCTCTTATGCTGGAGTCTCGTCTTTGGTTGAATAAAATGCTGTTGTGCGGCGCAGATACGAATTGAGCCCATTTCTTCGTTTGCCTGGATTTTGTGCTATGGAAATGCGCTGCTGGCTTTGGATAATTTTGTCAATTGGGACATTTTCTGCTGAATGGTAAGCTAATGTTGAACGTCATAATGTCTTCCTGACATGATAGCTTAATGGAGTATTACAATCTGAAGCCAATGACACCTTATACAGATTATTTTTGTGCAGTATAACTATAACATTACATCTTTGGTTAATAGAATCTGAAAGAATTGCAAAATATAATACTGAATTTAAGTAAGCTATGTTAAATCTTGCTATTAAGAAAAACCTTGGAATGTTCCAAGCTCTACTGTCAGTTGTTCTGGTGTAGCCTGACCCTTTACCATACCAGAGAAATTGAATCGTTCACTTTGGCTATTCTAAGGAAATATGGTAGTAGTTGTGGTAGTGGTACCTGATTATCACTCCCACAGTTTATCCACACACAACCACAGTGTATTTGTGTAGGCACAGCAGTTTTACTTGCGGTACGACGCCCACTTGTTCCATCAAGGCCCGCCCAAAAAAATGTTAACTAACCACCCCCATAATTGTGGAGCTGGAACAGCCGAGGTGCATGATTGTCATAAGACCCTTTCTCCGTGTAGTAGTATGGTAAAGGGTCGGTATGGTAAGTTGCTCTCTTCAATTAGTCTGTTTATTTGAACACAATTTGATTACATCAATAGTGTGCACTAACCAAGCTGGCAAAAAAGGTGCTAATTGAACGTGTAAAGTGTGTTGGGTAACACTGGATGTCAATGCATTAGTTCTATCATGGGATACATTAGCATTGCATGGTATTCAGATGCAGATGTAATTCCATACTGATATTTGGCAAATGTATGCAGCATTTTAAATAATGGCAAGAGCTCATCCTAATGAAATGGCTAGACTTGACCTAGGATACCTGTAGCTGTGCGTGCATACAGGGTATTATTTAAAACAAACTTACCGTTTTGGAAATTTTAGGGTGGAGCTTCTATTTTCCATGAAAAATTTGTGGCAAATATCACCATGAAGGTTGTAATTATTTTCAGTGGGAGGGAGAAGGGAAAAACCATTTTCAGGAAGGCCTAAAAGCTACCTATTCCCACAATTTTGCTTTGTCAATTTGCTTGGTTTATTTGCTGGCCAATTATACACTTCAGACATTAGCAAATGTCTTGACATTACTTTAAGTTTCACAAAGTGTGCTACCATTCAAACTTATCTGTTAGTTTAGAGGAATGAAGGAGTATTTGTAAGGCTCACAATACTCTGTCCATACCTATTCAATATTTAAACCAGTTGGACCAGTAATTCAGGAAAACATGTTAATTCAATTGGTTGAGAGCAGAAAAATTTATCAAATACCCCTGCCCCCAATTTACCCACCCCAATCTCATTAGCAGAAATTATATATACAGTATGCCTGAACCACTTTTTAAATTTAGAGTTGATGCTGGCTGCAAAATTGAATTGAGATCAATATGCTCGCAAATTACAGCAGATCATCTCTTCAATGTTTGCTGTCAAATTTAAGGATATTTATTTGGTCAATTTAAAACGTTTACCTATTAAATATTAACCCTGCCATTGTCAGAAGGAACCAATTTGTTGTTGGTAAATTCATTATTATTATTGTTGGTGTTGTTGTTGTTGTTATTAGAGTAGTAGTTCAGGAGCTACTAAAAACCCCTTTATTTGTAAACTTGGGTCTGTCACTGAGTGTATATCCACAAAGATTGGAAATATAATATATCAGTTTCTATTTAATGAAATGAATTGCTCCAAATTCTCATGCTTATTGATTTGTGGTGTGTGTTTATAGTACTGATAAGCAGCAAAGCAGGAGTTCGAATATCAATCAAGATTTGCACAAACAGACTGGAAACAAGGAGGAAGGTGGAAAACGAGATGGTCAGATGAAAGCTAACACACAACATTCTAATCCTGAACCTTCTACTCCTGAAACTATTGACAACTCAAATAACAATACGAACAGTATCATCAGCAGTGACATACATGCAGATGTATCTGAAGCCACACCTACTGCCCCACCCACTGAGGTACCACTGGAAGAAGCACTGCCTCTATCCCAGCCACCATTAGAGGAGCAGACACCTACTGAGGCAGAAAGGAAAGAGGTGGATGCAGTCAGAAGAGGAACCAAAGTCACTCCAGAAGACAGTGAAGAAGAATATTTGGAGAAGGAAAAAGAAGATAGCACTGAAAATGTAGTTGTGAAAGAGAACCAACAAGATGAAGCGATTGTTAAAGATCTATCATCTGATCTGCCATCTTCTGTACCAGCCAAAGTTGAGAAAGAAAGCATGCCAACTGGACATTCTTTTACCAGTTCTGATGGCACCCAGTCTCAGGGTGGTGTTCAAGATGCTGAAGGTTCCGTAAGAGAGAGTGAATCTAGGGAAGGGGATGTGGAGGGTGTGACTAGCCGAGGTGTGACTAGCAGTGGTGATGATGAATTGAAGGCAGTGGGTGAAGACGGTGAGAGGGAGTTTGAAATAGAATGCAACAGAGAGCAGACTGCAGATTCTGATGGTGATGAGGCATCAGATAAAGACTTGGGTCCTGATGGAAGAAAGGAGGAAGAAGAGAAAGCAAAGGACTCTAAAACAGAAGCAATGACAGATGATGGTTGCTCCAATGACAGCTGCATGGAACTGCCCGTAAAGGTTGCATCAGAAGAGAAGTCACTAGATATAAATGACAAGGATAAGTTGGAAAACTTGGAGCAAGAAGACAAGTCTGAGATTAAGACATTTGTGTCTGACAAGAAAGAAGGCGGTGATTCGGAAGAAAAGACCTGGAGTGCAGATCAAGGTTGTAGTGTAGACGGGTGCCTTGAACATGGAGAATCACAGGAGATGAAGAAGACTGGTGAAGATGACAAGGTCACTAAAGAAGGAGGCAAACCTAATTTAGAAGGAGAATTAGAAGAAATCCAGAAAATAGCAGAGGAGGAGGAGGAGGATGACCAAGTGCTGACATTCGAGGAGTTTAAGAAGAAATTAATGGAGCAGACTGGAGGGCAAACGGTGCAAAAGCCTCCAGACCAGGGGATTAATGGCGGTTCTTCGGGTAAGAAGACAACCTTAACTAACTACGCGTCAGTGGATTGCGGAGCTAAAGTTGTAGAGGCCAACCCGGAGGCACAGGTACGAGAGTTAGTAATTGAATGATCGTTGTTTAAATGCCTACAGAAAAGGCACTTGTCAGTTTGTGTGTTATCTTAGCACATTGTGTTCTTCACTTATTGTATGCTTATTTTTTTTTTAATTCTTTTTTTTTTTTCTTTCTTTCTTTTACATTCAATGTTTCCTTGCACATGTGCACAGTGCTCTGTTGTCCGTCATGTGGATGCATGTCATCTATCACATATTCTGTGATGTGAGCTATCATGTACTGCCTTCACACACATTCATTGCACCGTGTACCTCCTTCATGTTACATGTAGTGTCGTGTATGCCAGTAGTGTGCAGTGTGACTTAAGTCTGTAGCATGTAATCTTACACGTGTCTGTATAGAGCTGGGAGATATTGGATAATCACAGGCGATACGATATTAACTTGAATTATCACAATGAAGCTATGCATCACGATGTTTCATAAATATTACCTAATCAAGTCAATTTTTAAGCCAAAAATTATAACTTGCAGCCATCGCTAGCTACTTTAAAAACTTTTGTTAGTGCCTCGTTATAGCCAAGTTTACAAACAACGAAAGTGACTGTTCCTCATATCCATCATGCGTGTGAAGCTCCAGCATTTGTTTAACGACCCTTACCAACTATTTTGCAAGAAACCGATAATATTGTGAATACTTTTAAAACATTGTCTCCGCGATTTAGGATTTTTATCGTGATGCAACGATAATTCCAGTGTATCGCCCAGCTCTATGTCTGTGGCATGTATTCTGACATGTATGTAAAGGGCAGACAAGTTCTTGAAAGCAGTTTAATACATGTAACATGTATTCTGTCACTTGTGTTGTGTAGAACACCATGGCGATCCTGCATGAGAACATGGACATGTACATGATCAATCCATGCAAGGCCAACATCTCCTTTGTGGTGGAGTTGTGTGAGGTTGTGTCGGTGAGGACCATAGAGATAGCTTGCTTTGAACTCTTCTCTTCCATTCCCAAGACATTCACAGTCCACACCAGTGAAAGGTAAGTTACTAGTCATGTGTCAGAGATTGGTGTGGAACACACATGGGGTGAAGGGGTCATAGCTGTATAGTGTATTCTCCTGGTCACTTCACAGTTCAGATGAATTAAACGAGATATCTAAAGTGCAGTGTATTGATCAGTAAACATTTTTACACTTTCTAATCCAAAATTGTTATTTCCAAGGTTTATCTGGTAATAGATATTAGTTAATAAATGTGACCGTCTACAGGAAAACCGGGCACAACGCGGCGTGCGTAAATATCGAGAAAAGATCGATCGATTTCTTAAAAATGTATTGTTTCAAGCCGACGGAAGGGAACAGTTAGGTCTATTATAGTGGGAACGACTTAAGCTACGACGATAAACTTGGAGAGCTCAATATCTGGACGCCGACAACTCTTGTAAGTGCACAAAAAATTTTTTTCGAAGGGTGCCGCGTTGTGCCCGGTTTTCCTGTAGACGGTCACAAATTATAAGAGCCTTTGATCCTTTAATTATTGATTGATGGGTTTTGTTTGTGTTTGGGTGGAAAGGAAAGACAACTCACTTCATTAAGTGTGCACTCATATCTTGATGACCCATACCAACTATTTGGTTGTACGTATTTAAAATAGCTATCAGTTTTATTATTTTTTTTTTGTTGTTGTATCTTGATGACCCATACCAACTTTTGGGCTGTATGTACTTGAAGCACCAATCAGTTTGTTTTTGTTGTTGTTGTGTGTGTAGTCTGTCTGATGGTGAGTGGATGATGCAAGGTGAGTTCCAAGTTTCCAATGAGAGAATCATTCATTCTATACCACTTCAATCTGAGGAGCACGTCTACGCCAAGTTCATCAAGGTCAGAGTTGTCTGGTTCGTATTATTGTTATTGATATTATTATTGTACAAGCAAGTACCTCACCACACAGTGACACTTGATGTACTATATTTTACAAATCATAAATGCAGCGGCATAACATGCTCTCTGTCCTATCCATGATTATGAACTTGGGCTTTGTGAAGCTACTGCTTTCTCTGTCCATTCTTCGCCGGTTCACCAGCATACAATAAATAATCATTGTTGTTGTTGTTGTTGTTTTTATCGTCTTCGTTTCCGTAATCAATATATCCCGAACTCATTGGTATACAGCTTCGCTTACTCCTCTGAATAAAGTGGGCAACATTTATTTAGTTTACCTGAAGTTAATGTTCCAGCTCCCATATATGGAAGTCTGCACTGCTATAGGTCCAGTTCTTACTGTTTTACTAGTGCAAACATATAGCCGATAATAATTACTATTACAAGTTACTTTCTTACCTCCACATTTTTTAGTAGTGATTTCATCTGCAATATCTAGTTGTTGTTGTTGTTTATTTAGTTGTTCTTACTATATGAAGTACCAGTAGATCTAAACAACAAGCTTCCAGCCGCTAAAACCAGCTAAGTTTAAAAAAAAAAATTTTTTTAAAGGAGTAATTATGGTAAAGAGTGTTCAATATCATAATTACTACATGCCGCAACTTTTTTTTGTGATGTCAAAAAATATCAAGCATTTTTAGAAGCATACCAGCTATTCCATGATATCATAATTGGGAATTATGAACAGATGACTAGATGGCTATAGGCTATTTTGGTAACACAAACCAGTTTGCATTGTGTTTGTTTTCCATTGTTGTCTTTTATGACTTCAAAATTTTTTCTACCAATTTCATTGCATTTGCATTCTTTTGATGATACAGTGTTGAGGTGTACTTTGGTGCTGTTTGGAACTTTTATTGACCTTTTACCAGTGTGTGTGTGTGTGTGTGTGTGTGGAAACCTGTGCTTATACTTTTGTCTACTCTTTACCGGTGTTGTTTATACTTTCGTCGACCCTTTTCCAGTGTGTTCAGGCTAGATTGTGAAGCCTTTCTTTTTTTCTTTTTTTTTGTTACACAAGTTCATTTAAGCTTATTAACAAGTTAAAAATAACTATACATGCTAAAAAGTGCAAGCGCCAAAAAGTTGCACTGTAATATCAATCGCTGCATCCTAAGTCACTGCTCCTTGTGTGCACGTATGTATGTGGTGAAGTCAAAGGATGAAACTATTAGCATATACATGGTAGATAATTCATTTATTTATTTATATGAACAAACATTGTGTTATGCAGCAAATTCCATTTACATTATGTTAGTGCATTGAATAAGGCAAAAGATGTGGAGACATAGATATGATGATATGCACTATACTTAGGTTTCAGTGAAACCTTATTCTCATACTCTTTAGAGCATACTTATATATAAGTGTCTGTATGTGTATAGATATGTATGTATATATGTATGTGAATAAATTACACATGTAGCTAGTTGCATGCGAGCAATCTGATTGGTCCGTTACGTGAATCTGTTCAAGTAGCTTCATGCTTCATAATTTCTTTCTCAGCCTTCTTTTACTCATTAGATGTAGTCTCTCCTTCAGAGTAAAAAAAAAATTCCACATGTAAAAAGTATCTAAAATATAATATCCTTTGGTCTGTTGAGAGTGAGACTGTAGCGTAGCAGTATCCCTTTACCGTATAAATACAGAATTTAAGTGTTTGATTCCCCGTTGGTTGTCATAGGTCAGTGGCAGAGTGCTTGCGCGTTAAGCAAGCAGTCCATGGTTCAATCCCCAGTGACATCCTAACATTAATTAATTCTGTAATGTATTTTTAAAAACCCTCTGAAAGAGAGAGGATACATCTAATAGATTCATGCTCTGCGGCATTTAGAAATTGAGTAAATCAGATACTTCTTGTTTCACCCA
>WLWD01003947.1_pt1 | contig 33825 bp, 27 predicted proteins | sample 6712731 | NCBI WGS metagenome assembly WLWD01 (sample SAMN12718690, study PRJNA576275) | sponge metagenome | isolation source: marine sponge | host: Mycale hentscheli | place: New Zealand: South Island, Marlborough, Capsize Point | collected 2014-11-01
GTACTATCCTGTGCTGGGATTGTCACAGAGCTAACGTACTATCCTGTGCTGGGATTGTCACAGAGCTAACGTACTATCCTGTGCTGGGATTGTCACAGAGCTAACGTACTATCCTGTGCTGGGACTGTCACAGAGCTAACGTACTATCCTGTGCTGGGACTGTCACAGAGCTAACGTACTATCCTGTGCTGGGACTGTCACAGAGCTAACGTACTATCCTGTGCTGGGATTGTCAGAGCTAACGTACTATCCTGTGCTGGGATTGTCACAGAGCTAACGTACTATCCTGTGCTGGGACTGTCACAGAGCTAACACATTGCCAGACAGCGAGCGGAATGTGTCACGGATACTTACACTCTCTAATAAACCCTCACTAGTGTAATTAGATCTGACCATATAAAGACTATCCTTTACCATATTAGCATGCCCCCCAGCACCACTTGGATTTCGACTCCATCAAGGAACAATTTGATGACAAAAGACCCCAATCAAACGACATCCACAATTGGAGCTAAGAAATCATTAGTACACAATAACCCAGTTATACATTTTAAACACACTGTACATACTTTTGGTGCCTGCTACATTAAGACACCACCCCCAAGGGAACCAAAACTGGAAGCAACAGTGAAATAGTAGGGCTGCATTTGCATTTAAGAGAGGGCAATGGGGTGCTTTTGTAATCCCCCCAAGAAATGCCTTTGTTCTGCTCCTAGAAATCTTTTTGTGCTAACCATTTGATCATGCAACATAAAATCAGTATAATTCTGCAAGGGTCTCTTATACAACAGAATGTGTCAGTATTTTAACTCTCATGGCCTCTCTGTAAGTTCAATTCATCCTCCTAGATTTGTATTCTGTATTCAGCCTTGAATATAGCATGGATGTTTGCCCATCGCAGGTGCCAACTAAAACATAAAGTTCATACCTCAAAAAAAAAAAAAAAAAAAAAAAAAAAAAAAAAAAAAAAAAAAAAAAAAAAAAAAAAAAAAAAAAAAAAAAAAAAAAAAAAAAAAAAAAAAAAGGAAAAAAAAAAAAAGATAAAGAAAAAAAAGAGATTTTCTTGAGTGCTATGGTAGTAGTACACAGGGAGATTGCATATTTACACACAGATGGCAGAGAGAAAATACCCTTCATAAAGCGAAAACAGAACCCACTGCAAAAACCCACTAAACATGTGTTCCGAGATGATTTACTGATACCATAAATTTGACAAATTATAGGTACAACCCACAAATGCAAGAGAATGAGCATGCATCCTAGAGCATGCACGCGCGCACACACACACACACACACACTCACAAGTTGCTCATTAATGTCATCTCACAGAGAACACTTCCGCACAGTTAGCTGAACATCACACCACTGTCAGTTAGCACTTCCATTTCAATTATGGAGGTCAAAATTCTACAATTCATATTTTTATTGTTATTGTTGCTGTTATTATCATCATCATCATCATCATCATCATCATCATCATCATCATCATCATCATCATCATTTATTTATCCATTATTGTTGTCTTTATTCACTAATGTTGGGTAACACTAATAAAATAATTCACCATTGACCAATATCATGGGGGAGTGGGGGGAGGGGGGTGGGGGAAGGTCGCTCTTGGTTGAAACAATGAACCATCAAAATAGTATCCATACAAACTAATACATTTAACAGTCTAATCCTTCATTAAGTTAACAGTGTCATTACAGTAACAACAACAACTTGTAAGCTAATCTAATATCAATCGTTCTTTTCGCTTTTTTTTCCCTCTTTTTTTTGTCACGACATCAGAAACCTCTGTAGATGAACAGTGTGTTGACAACAAGGCTTTGGGTCTAACGGCCTCTCCACGAGTCTGTTTATCACAACAACTCTTTACTAAAACAATAAACTGAAGCTATCTGCAATGAAAAGCCATAGGAAACTGGGGAAACATCCACACTGTACCAAAATATTTGCACTTCTGTCCTTAGATCTCTCATCACTTCACTTGCAGTGGTAGTCAAGAAGGTGTGCAATTACAACACGTTAGAGTAGTTCTCAACGCCTGTTTATCACCTTAGGTGTTAAGTGGTGCATCCACTAGCTCAACTTACATGAAAGTAACTTCCATTCTCGACTGGTAGAGCAGCACAAGATAGCGTATTTGACCTGAAAGACAAAGCAAACAGGATCAATGGTAAATGTAGAACAAGCAGTACTAAATACACTCGAAATTTAACCAAAGGACTCTATAAAAAATGCATGCAGCATTAGTGCTAGCACCGCCATACTTGTGAATCAAAAACGGTTGTCACACCGCCAGGGGCAGTATATAGAGTAGCCACCGTAAGAACAAGCTCACGCATCGAATGGGGAGCTTTCATAGCTACAATCACTAGCTAAACATGCGGGATTTAGGTTCCAGCTTCTCAAAATTATAGTCCAGCACATCTAAATTAAACTCTTACCCGCACTCTAGCTCGCAACAGCCGCGACTCCACACGCACCGACTAGAACTTCGCCGGCAGTTCAGACTTACTACAGCAAATTCTTTACCCTCTCCCTTCCGATTTGCAATTTACACTATTTCTTGCAAGGATTCAGAAGGCGTGCCCAACTCCATTCGATTAAAACAGTGGGCGGGGTTGCACAAGCGCTATACAGTGTATATCGCATCGCTGCATTTGTTCTTGTTAAAATAATGCAACAATAATGAAATGAAAACAGGAGGAACTTCAATGGTAAATGACCTAGCTTAGGATTTTATAATGATTCTAATAATCAGTCCTTCTTTTTGGAGCTTGAAGATTCTTCCCCAGGTGTTTCCTCATCTTCTCCCTCTTTGTCAGTCTTCTTCTCTTCAGGATAGTCCACATACCTTCAGAAAAACAAAGAGAGAGCACAAAATATGACTACCCATTACTGCGTAACATTCTAATTGGACATTCTTGCAACCTTGCTAATTTATGTCTGACTAACACTGTAACATGGCATAATTTATCCACTAGCAAATTGTAGACAACCCAAAGTCAGCAAGCTAAACAGTTTCGTAGACACATGGCATTTCTTTCTCTCCCGTGACCAGAAGGTGAGGCTGACAGTGAGACTAAACATTCTGCTGTTTTCAAAAGTGGGAATTGGGAATGAAGACTCCACAGAATGCCAGCCATTTCTGCTGATGCTCACCTTGGGAACAGACACCACACACAGCACATTGGTGCACTGGTGAGCATGAACAGTTTCAGTTTACCCATCATTCCATAGGAAGTACAATCGGATCTTGTTTCTAAAATGAGCGGTACCATGTATTCAAGACACTATTCAACTTATCAAACATGCTTTAATAAAAGCGATGACTCCTCCATTGTGTTCAGAACAGTTAAATCATCCCAATATTACAAGAAACTGCACAATGAAAGTGGAAGACTTGGCTAGTTATAGTGATAATTTGGTGATAAAGGTCATGTACTGAGTCCTGTAATTAATGTGAATGTAGTTCCCCACATCAACACATTTTCTTGCCATTTAATCATTACTTCATAATTACAACTCAAAATGGTTTTAGCTTTTGTACATAAAGGGTTATATAATTGCTAGTTTTTCCACCTCAAACTTTACTTCTATCTCTCACAGAAATTAAATGCCCATGTGCACTAAAGCAGCATCAAAGACTTTTACTCGGTAAAAACTAACACAATTTTTTTGCACAGACGAACATAAATGTTTAACACGTGCTAATAAGAATGATTAAGACATTCCCATGCCGATGAGCTACAAACATTGGGTAACAGAAACCTCACAAAACAGTAACACTCAATATGAACAAGCAATAAGTACGGAAAGTACGAAAAGGAGGAAGCCAGACAGTTGAGGACAGTTGCCCCACAGTCCTGCACAACCTCTACTAAATACCAGCCTGGTTCTTCAGTGATGATGCAAGGCTTTACATGTGAAGTAAAGATTTCTTTCAGAGCAAGTGCAACTGAACAATACATTTTCATTGCAGTTCATCAAATTGTTAAACTTCCAAGTAGTCATTATCTTTAAATTTCAAACTTAGATTAAGCTAATCGATGCCATTGTTACGCCTCCCTCTTATATACAAATGGTCATATTTCATATTTACAGCGAGACCATGTGGCAAAGAACAAGGAGAGTAAACACGGTTAGAACCACCACTCAAGACATTCTGGGAATGATCATTAGAAGTACAAAAGAGTTCTTGTAACATGCAACTATTTAAAAGACACCAGCCAGTGCCCTCATCAAGTCAGCAGATACCAACCAAAGGTGGATGCCAATAGTAAACAGTTGATTTTTCCCCCCTTCTCCTGGAATGTTCTCCACATTTTTTTTGTACGGTAATGTTTTCATAACTCATCTCCAAGCAAAGCTTCTCCAAGCAAAGCTTCACTTGTTTGTACTTCAGCAGTGGACACGACACACTCTGACTTTGTAAATTATCGCTTTTTATACCATTTGTGATTGAATCAATGTTGTATAATACACATGTACTACTGCCTGGATGTTGATCAGTAACTCCATGCACACTCACACTCATAGGAGATGGCAGTTCACCATGGGAACCAGTGGATTGCACGACTATGCTATAAATAGAACCACTAACTTGAAAATGAATGCCATTAAGCACCATAATTCCCTGCCTATATGCCTATCGTATTGATGCATAGAAATTTCATACAATGTTGAAAAAAAAACACACACAATTATTCAATTGGCGAATGGTTTTCCCCAAAGTCAAGTTACCTTATACCCAATAGCTACATATGACACCAGAATTTTATAAGGCTCACATATCCTCCCAAAACTTTAAAAGCTATCAAAAATAATTACTACAGCTGCTGCTGCTGCTGCTGCTACTACTACTACTACTACTACTACTACTACTTTATTCAGCAATATCCACATCAGCAATTACTCTCATAAAATTAAAAATAATAATTATTATTGTTCTACTACTTCATTGTACTAACATCGTCATCAGCCACACCCACCCACTACTAAGCCTAATTTCCTGTGAAGTCACACAGCCAGTGTACGTCTGCATGAGAAGACAAGCCCTCCCACATGCCATAACAGAATCAATGACCCCACACACGCTTATCCTTACTTGAAGAGAGGGATGAGATCTCCCTTGACTAGAGCGACCAGTGAGGGCAGACCCAGGCAGAATGGCACCAGATAGAGGAGAGCGGGCTGAGCGGCCTTGAACACGTGCATGACTGCAATGGTGGTGCCCAGACCAAGGATGTACGCCACAAACCCCGTGTAGAAATACAGCTTGGAGCGACCTTTGCTGATGCTGCAGTTATTCACACACATACACACACACAAGTGTTAAAGAAGTACTTAAGAAGTGTATAAAGATGTATTTCAGTAGTTATCACTACCAAAATTTAAACAAACAAACAAAAACAAACGCTTTCTCTCTAATTTGGAAGTCAGAAAATGTCACAATATGAATGAAAAGTTTTGCTGCAAAGCACACACAACGAACAAAACACACACCCTCTTTAACCAACAGGAAGACGAAATTAGAAATAAATGTAAGGTTTCCTATATACACGTAAAATCAGCCGAAGATGACCGGAAGACTGTACCAGGAGGCATGAGAAATGATGACAACTTCAGCATCATGGTACCAAGTGCTGATGATGCTAACATCTCAACAGGAGGTCATTGATTTACACACTTGGTAGCAAACAAAAGCCATTTAAATCTGCTTTACATTCCATAGTAAATTAAATTAAAAAATATATAAACAAAAAAAAAAAGGGGGGGGGGGGGGGGGGGGGGGGGGGGATCCTGTACACTTGTAACGTAAAAAGTTTACAGCCCTGCAAGGCCCAAAAACATACATAGGTCTGAACATTGGTCAAAATAATAACAACAATTAATAATAAATTTTTATGAACTTGAACTAACTAGAGATGAACTGAAACTGAACCTAACTAGAATGAACTGAACCTAACTAGGATGAACTGAACCTAACTAGGATGAACTGAACCTAACTAGGATGAACTGAACCTAACTAGGATGAACTGAACCTAACTAGGATGAACTGAACCTAACTAGGATGAACTGAACCTAACTAGGATGAACTGAACCAAACTAGGATGAACTGAACCTAACTAGGATGAACTGAACCTAACTAGGATGAACTGAACCTAACTAGGATGAACTGAACCTAACTAGGATGAACTGAACCTAACTAGGATGAACTGAACCTAACTAGGATGAACTGAACCTAACTAGGATGAACTGAACCTAACTAGGATGAACTGATAAAATATAAACATAAAAGGCCGACAACTGACATCAACGATAATAACTGAACACGCGACTTGTCTGCTAGTAGTGATGACGATGACGGTGTGTGTATTTTCATGAACAATTTATTAGCTAAACTGGGTAGGTAAAGTGTCACCACAAATTGAAGGGTTAGGGAACGATAACTACTGCAGCTAAAAGCGAGGAAAGGGTGGCAGAAATTGATTAAAAAAAAAGTGTTCAAAAGGGAAGGCTTTAGTTGCACAAAGTGTAAGTCCACAATCAAGATAGAAGGACAGAGAAACTGAGAAGCACGAGAGATAGACAAAGGAGAAGGGACTCCATGGTTCAGAGAGGAAAAGGGCTAAGGAAAAAGAGTGCAGGAGAGGAAATTGATCCAACTAAACTAAGTTGTAGACGATATAAGAATGGGTAAGTGCTACTGCATTCAATTTACAAAAGTTTCAAGCGCCACCGATAGCAGAGGAGTACTTGCTAGTAATAATAACATAATAACATTAAGGAATGACGGAGGCAATTCTCACGAATGTAAGTCCACCACAATGAGGAAAGAAAATGAATAAAATACAAATAGCAGAGCGTGCAGTGTTGACATTCCACTATGGGAATAGCTGACTGAATAAGGAGGAGACAACAATAGCGCACAGAAAATAATCTTGGCACTGACAAGAAAAATGTGTGGATGCCACTAACTGCCAAATATTGGATACAACTCTCCGGCCAAAGTGTCTGGCAAAAAATAAAGTAATGAATAATCAGACATTGTAAAACTACTCACGGGTTGGCAATAGATTCACAAATGCACCAACATTACCCAACATAGCTCTCACAGGATTAATGCCACACCCACTTCCTCAGCCCGCAACCATCCTGTCTATAAGTATGCTCCAGAATGGCTGATAAGACACCAAATGTTGTCTGAAAATAATGTCATTCCAATTTTATAATTTAAGAGGACAAATGGTATTGGGGTAATACATGCAATTCGTGGCACAATTTTAAGCTAGAAAAGTAGACAGGACACCCAACTCATTTTAATACATACTTATTATTAAAAGAATTGAGCTGAAAAGAATGCGATTATGGCACTGAGTAATCAATAAAAAAAATTAATGGAAATTAAAAAAAAAATAAAAAAATAAAAAAAGCAACCCAATAATAGGAACATAGTGAACGCATTCTGGTGACCACTGACCCTACACATTATGTAAGGTTTTCTCTGTAACCCACCAATGAAGAGTGAATCAACTGAAAGTAAAGGTAATCTTAACTTCACCTTTTTTTAATTCAAACTTCAACAGAGACAAAATATTCCCAAAATTGACCAGAAAAGAATCTAATATGAAGATACTACAATCATTTCTTCATTGAATTATCATCAACATCATCATAATCATCTTGATAGTAGGGGTTTGGGTGGAGGGATTTCAGGGCCACTGATGACACTCAGTCACTGAAAAACTTCAGTTAAAATGGCAATTTTATTGTATTATCAGGTTGGTGGGAGAAATCAACCACACAGCTATACAAGACTAAGCCAGAATTGATCACGGTTTATTTTGGAGTAAAAAAAAGAATAAGAAAACAGGAATACCCAGTCCCTTGGAGTCTTATTGTGGTAGCTGCCACAATGGTACCAACCAATTAATAAAAAGTGTTATCAGTAAGTAAGTAAATACACCTCCTATCCCAACTCAATGCACTAAGACTTGTAAATGCATAATTCATGTATCACCATCACATGTAACATGTCATGTGCTATTACCTGAAGTCAAAGCGGCAGAGAAGAGCAATGAACAGACCTGGCACAACTATGTCTCCAAGTCCCAACATGCCAAAATTGTGAGCATTCAGAAAACCTTTCTCCAGTATATCCATGGGAAACATCACTAAATATAACACACACAAACACATACATGTACACACACACAGAGAGACACACATACACAAAAAATAATTTCAGTAGAATCACTTTTTTCTCAAAATCGTTACTGAAAAAAAAAAATTTTTTCCTAATAATATTAAGGGGAAATTTTTTTTTCCTTTCAGTAACAATTTCAACAACATTATGTTATCAGAGCAAAAATAAATATAAGCTGAATTTGTCAACCTCTGAATCTGAAAAAGAAACAAAAAAGTCCAGTACACATGTCCTGTCTGGCAAGCCCCTACTAAAAGATTATGTCCTTTGTTTTAGCTTGATTTTCGTCCCTAAAAGTTTCATTAAAACTTACACTCACTCCATACATCTTACAACAACTGCAATTTGTTAAAACAACCTTGTACACACACAACAACAACAAAAAACAACAACACTCAATTAGAAATGACAATAACACTTAATTTCAGTCACATTAGTACCTTGTGCTACCACCACACACCTTCATTCAGTCTTACCCTAATAAGAGTGTGATGGGAAAAGAGAGACATAAATTCACAGCAAGCCAGCCAGTACAAAGAGCACAGGTACTAGTGATGTGCTTGAGCACAAATGGCGAGCGAGCCTAAAGACTATACTATTTTTATATGAATGATTTTGACTTCTAATACTGAAGCTACTGAAAATAAGGTCCAGTTTTTAAATTTCGCATACACGGTAAAGGGATTTCAGTGCCATAGTAACAACTCTCTGCAACTGCTTGAATTGAAGGAAAAAAACAACAACAAAACAATACACGTTATTTAAAAGTTTTCTTTGTGATATTCTTTAGCTAAGTAGTGGTTGTAACACACAATGCTTTGACACGACTGGACATGCACCTACACAGACTTACCTTCGCGGTAGTCTAGTGGACAATGTATTTTCAAGTAAATACTGTTGCGCACGGCTTATAACCGTGACAAAGAGCGCATTGACCTTACCACCGCCACTAACTCGAATAGAAATGGAAGTCCCTTAAACTGCACCCGCAAAAAAATTCAAAACGGTAAACAATTCAATTTCTAGGGTGATACGGGTACTGATTGATAAACCAGAGGATTCTGTTTAGTGCAATTTGGGACGGGGTCGACCACATAACTAACACAAAAATGCGAGGGTCAAAGTACAAAATGACATACGTACGTCCATACATATATCTAAATAAACAAACATCCCCGATTTTCGATTGTAATACCCCTGTAAGTGTCTCGCTCGCTACGCTCGCTCGCCAATTATATACATACCACCCACATCTAGATCATAACATCACTGTAAAAGGGTTTGAAACTGTTCATCAGGAGGGTCAGAGAGAAGATTAGAAACAGTGATCTTTCCAGACAATCTGAACCTAGCAAACGTCATAGGTTGCCTAGTTACAGTTGTCAGGTCACATGACACGCAACTCATCACTCCCTCCCTCTCAGAGATTTCAAAACCACTAGAACTTGACAGCCATTTGAGTGCGCACACACACACACACAGCAAAAAAAAATCTCTTGCAACCGCTAGTGGTTATGGGCACTAAGCAGGCACAGTGAGCCATGCAAACAAAGCTCCTGGAACCAGGCTAGGAACTCACAGGAGAACAGGCCTTTCCTCACAGCAAGTGGTGTGGGCACCTGAAGTCCCACCAGGACCATTGCTGTTCCAGGCCTTGAATTTGCCCACCCCCAAGCAAATGCCAGGTACCCAATTACAGCTGGGTGGACTGGTGGGGCTGGAGGGAGGCAGATGGAAAACCAGATGGAAAATTGCTGGAGTTGGGCTTGAACTCCAGGACCTCAGGCCCTGAGCCAAGGACACACAGCCACCACACACACACACACACACACAGTTGATGAAGACAAACAATACAATAGCATCACAGTCCTCATTATCGTCCCAATACATGTGAGCTACTGTCAAGTGAATACTCTAAGGAAACAGTGAAACTGACATATATGCTACAAAGGCTGGTTATCTTCTGTGATGACTTCTCCTAGACAGTGAGGACATGAGACCAGGGCAACCCAGTCCCTACAAGGCAAGTGGTAGGAGCTTTTTGACTTGTTTTGGTACAGATTGGCAAGAATTCTGTGGCATTGGTACTGGTGAATGCTTGCCCATGCCCAGACAAACAAGGTGATTGCTGCACCATAAATGATCCATTGAAACATTACACATATGTGAATTGTGGTGCATATAGCCTTTTCTACTTATGTTCCAGTCTAAATTAATTGTCAGACGGTGAACATTCACGATAAGTGACTGTGCACAGGATTATCAGGCACAACGCGGGCCTTGTTAAAATAACTTTTCTCCTACACCAGTCAGTATGGAGATATTGAGCTCTTCAAGTTGTATAGCCATAGCTTCACTGTTGCCAATGTAAGCAACCCAACTGTTTCAATCTACAGGGTTTTTTTTTATACCTAGTTTTAATTAACATAATATTGACTGTTAGAACGAGAAAATTTGTTATTATTATCATTATTTCAGCTGAGAAGGACTGAATAAAAGTTATATATAATTAATATATATATATATAGTTTCCCACGTTTAAGTGTGCCGAGTGGTGCCCAATTTTTCCTGTGCACAATCACATACTGTATGTTGTATGTATCTCAATGTGTTAGTTGAACAGCAGTCTTACCAATACAGATTACCTGTTACCACTGCTGCCTTGTCACGCCCCAGGATAGCCGAATGTGTGTTCATACAAATGTGTGTGACGCATAAGCCAGTGTAATCAAGGATAAGCAAGAGGGTCAGAGAGAAGATTAGAAACAGTGATCTTGCCCAGCATGCTGTATCGTAGCAATCACAAGTGTTGCCCACGGATACAGTTGCTAGGTCACCTGACACGCAATTCATCATTCCCTCAAATAGCATGTGCAATCAAACATACGTATGTACTTTCATGCACATGTACACAGAACATTAAGCATGTCTTAAACTCCTTTACCTTGTCAATAACACACAACGCCCAACATATAATTAAACTTCAAAATAATAATAGCAAATTTTCTCGTTTTAACAGCCAATATCGTTAATTAATAGTTTTAAGTTTTAATTAATAATATTGACTGTTAAAACGAGAAAATTTGCTATTATTATAATTATTTCAGCCGAGAATGACTGAACTTCAAAATACTTGGACAAATGTTTAACCCTTCCAGCCACGCCTCCAAAGATTCCAACAGAAAACAAATAAATACCAACATTAAATATGAACAAACAAAATTAAGAGCCAGCACGCACACACACACACACACACACACAAGCAAGTCTACACATGTGGGCACTGTTAACATGAAGATAACAGCTACCCACAAAAAAAAACATTATCTCATTAGAAGTTAATTAACGACTGAAGTTTGTGCAGCTCTGTGTTACTGCCATGTTTAAAAACAAACAACACAGAGGAACTCTGTGACTACTGGCCATTTACGCTCCACTAATTTGCATAATAGGCACTTTACTGAAAATACACATGCAAGTTACATGTAAAAGCGTTTATACGTAAAACAACAGAGGAAAAAGTAACTACTTAGCCAACCCTACTAAAATAAATCTGATTTGCTTACACTTGATTGGAGCTTCGAGTCCCTTAGCAACAGTAACCATGACGTCAGTCCCAAATACCCAGAAGATGTCGTAAACGAACAGCCCACCAAGGAGGAGGAATCCCACCTTGACTGAGTCCAACGATATCATCTCCACGGCATTCAGAGAGAAGGCAAGACCAAACAAGTTGTTAAGCACCCATTGCTACAAGCACAAACGGAGGCGATTGCAAGTACATAAGGAAGTGAGTACCTTACAGGAGAAAAGATGGAAATATGAAAGTAGATGAGTACATTGAGGAGACAAGTTACATGTTGAGATCATAACAAGGGATTCATATGGAATATTTCGCGTGGGGGAGGGGAGGGAGGGGATTTGGTAGTGATGGACAAAAAAAGTGACGAAGAGGGCATCACCAAATCCTAATTAATGACTTGACTGCACATATAGTACGTGTATTACAGTAAGGCTATAATTTTTCGCATCGTACACGGATCCTTAAATAATTGTACATAAAAAAAATTTTAATTGAGGTAAAAAAACTTAAGAGGGGGGGAACAAAATTTAAAAATATATAGGGGAGGGGGGATCCTTCTAGGGCTCGTATGGTCCGTATGAAAATTGGATAATCTAATAATACAATTAAGTAACATGCATATAGGAGAGGCGTGATTTTAAAAGAAGGAGTAGACACAACCTGAGGATTAATCCGGGAGAGGAGATGAGCAAGTAAGAACAAAGAAAGGACACAAGTAGATAAGCTTTATGAAAACTATCTCGGGAAGGAGATGAGATTAAGAGAAAGATGAACAAGTAGTTAAGAGGAAATAGAGGTGATAAGTAGAAAGAGGATGGAAATGTATTCAAGGTGTGTGAAAGGAGCGAGCAATGCTTCATTATCCGGGAGCTGCCAAAGTCAACACAGGAACATGAAGTGCTAACACAGTGTGTGTACACTATGACTGTTCATTATTCTTTCCACAAACAGTCTCCACACCACCACCCCTGCAGTTTATCTTTCAGTGTTTATGAAGGTGACTGTCACTGCACAGCACACGAGTGTGTGTGTGTGAGTGTGTTATAGCACAAGCAATCAGCACAGGGATGAAGCAGCTTGGATATATTATTAAACTAGGAAAATGTAAAAACAAACAAACACCTGTGCCAAATGTTTTGATCAAAAATGTTTAACATCAGAAACTTAAGCCCTACAAAACAAGTTAGCATTATTCATAAATTCTTTGTCTCTCTACAACATTGTTTAACTTACATATGTACATTGCAAAATTATTTAGAATTGCATCTAACTTTGACTTAGGGTGTGTGTGTGTGTGTGTGTGTGTGTGTGTGTGTGTGTGCATACATACACCTTTTCACATGTCAACAACTATCGATATGCATCTCATGCAGCAATCTATAGCTACAGTTCCTGAAGCTGCACTATGGACAATCAAACACAAAAAGCACATCAGCATCATACTGTTGCAATCATTATAATTAAAAGCCTTGAAAGAGACAATTTTGATTGACTTGTATGAAAACAAATAACCTAATAAAATAGATCCAGCTGACACAAATGCACAAATGCCCACTTCTCATATTATGCCCCTGGAGGTCATCATGTACGCCAATCAGGCTGACACTGCGTTAATAGGCTGTTTATCATGTAAGGGGTTTTTTTGTGCATCAGAAAAAAAAGCAATTATAAGGGTAATTTTGCAGCTTAAACTATATTTTCCCATAGTGAAAGCATTTGTAAATTAACAAGTAGACCTGAAAAACAATAACCTTAACCATGAAAACAATGAAATCCCATTAGCATTCTCATCCCCTACTCCTGTGCTGAGTTAAGCTATTCATTCCAATTGGGTCAATTGGATTGATTATAGCAGTGCTGCTGATCTGAATAAAAAATAAATAAATAAAATAAATAAATAAAATAATAATACATGTGACTTGGTTTGGTATTGTATGAGACTGTTGCTCTATAGAATGCCCATCATTCATTAATTCTCCAACACACACACACACATACACACTGAATTATTGCTAGTAGTAAAACATTCCTTTTCCTTTTCAACTTGCACATCAAGTGCTTTGGGCTACACCCTTTAAGTATGGACCAACGATAACCACACACACGCGCGCACGCACACACAAAAACAACAACAACAACAAAAAACAAAAACAAAAAACAACATCATTCCATTACAAATAAGCCATCATTCGATATGTCCATACGCAACCCGAAGTGAATTTTCTAACAAAAAGGACCATTATCCCACAGCAACCACGACACGTATTCTAATACACAATGTGGTAAGGAAAATGGTGGACAACATCATCTAAAACAGTATGTTTTGCATAGTGTAAGGAAAGAAGCCCCACAGATAAATAATAATATAATAATAAATAAAGACAAAATGGAAAGTGACAAGTGAGGAAAGAGACAGAGAGAAAAACAGGACAACAGGGAGGCAAAGGAGACAATGGAAATGAGAAAACGGAACCTAAGAGTAGGAAAAAACAAGATAGAAAAACATGTTGGAGGAACAATGGCAGATTATCTCCAATAATGGAACACACATACGTACCTTAGAGAAGAAATAAACGACAGCCAGTATCACGGACATAATAAACATGCCTATGTCGGCCGAGTTGAAATCAAATGTAGATTCCTCTGAAAATGAAAATAACAAGGAAAAGATGAAACTGAAGTGTGTGTGTGAGAGCCGATACTGTACTTTTAATTGAAGTGCTCACCAAACTAAACATTTCTTGTGGAAAGAGAAGCTTTCACACAATAATGCATATACATACATATGTATACAAGGTACCAGAAACAACACACACAAAAGTTCCTTCAATGTCAGACTTCTGAGTAGCTTCTTTTTATCACAGATGTCACCTTCCAAAATAGCGTTTTACCAACACTTTAAGCCTAAGTTACGTATATAATGTTTTATTACTTGCTGAGACTTCCTCGGGGGCAAATCGGTCCCACATGCACAGAAATAAATCCACCACAGCAATTGTGCATATTCCACCTTCTCATTGGCAATTTAACGCACCTTCAGCAAAATTATTGCTGAATCAGCATGTATGTACACTTGCCTTTCTCAGAGTCCGGAGGTTGAGCTATGACGTGCACGTTGTATTTGGTGCACCAATTCAAGATGAACTGAGGACAGTGGGGAATGAGGAGAGCACTGGGAACAACACAACAATACAATAATACACTCATGTAGGTCCGTAGGAAAATGCTGTATGTTAAATAATTGCTGTTATTACAAGTCCCAAAATGTCTCCATGTCAGCCAGGATAAAACAAACAAGCATTGCACATGCAAATAACTTGGAGAAATTCTAAAGAGTGGGGATAATGTACTAAAATGACCTGAGGCTATCACAATGTGAGAAAAGACTGAGTGACAAATCTATGTAATGAAAAATAGGCATATTGTATGACTTCTCTAAATGATACATTATAAATGAACTGCGGGGAAAAAATAAAAAGACAGTGCTGCACCAGATACTGCCGAACTTCAGTGAATAAAAGTGATGTTGACGTTTGCATACAGTTGGTAAAACTACCTGACACTAGTTAGAGAATGCCAATGTTTATTTACTCCTTAGCTGTAAGTCCTACATCACAGTAAGGCCATGGCAGCTTTAGAGGATGGCCCTGCTTATACCAACTGACTTTCAATAAACAATTTTAAATCAATAATAGCATTTTGTTTGTTTTTTTTTTTTTGTCTTTTTGAAGAATCACAACAATGCTAGGAGTTGTTAACAGACATGTAAAACAAGCACTACAGCCTTAAAGTGTCTCACTAGCTTTGCCAATGAACACACATGTAAATACACAATTAAACAGCATAGTTCAGAGCTTACCACAGTGCTCGTGTAAGAGCGCTAATCCCCAATGCCAGGAAAAGCAAACTCAGGATCAGATTAACATACTCTTTAGGAAGATACTGTAAATAAAATAAGAGTTCATATAATCACATCCTTGAGTAAGCCAGACATAACCAAACAGTATTAATGTCAATGAACCTATTACTCCGCTTGGTGATAACATAATGTTCATTATATCAGCAACTGCAAGAGTCACTGTGCATTTTGGCTAAAACCAGAACCTGCTGGAATCCATCGTATGAATGATTCTTTACCACATTGAATGGCTAATAGGTAAAGGGTATCAAAGCCACATTGGCTTGACCAAATTTCCAAGTCTTTCAATTTCTATGGCTGCCTGGTTATTCTCATAGACATTAGATAATGGTCACAGATAAGGAAAAGGATGTTTCCCCAACTATTATTAATCTACATGTCTATAACAGTGAATTAAATAGACTCACTCTCCCAAACTGTCATTGAAAACCCTGTATTCCTAATGGAATAGGTAGCAAATATAAAAACCTACCTTGAAAAAGAGATACAGTCCAAACAGTCCTCCACTGGCATAAAAAGGAAATAAAGCTGCATCATACATTTTTATTCTGTCAGCTGCCTCTTTTCCACTTTTCTAAAACGAAGTAAAAATGTTAAATAAGAAAACTTGTAGCAACTACACCATACCTTCAGTACTGCGTGGTAGGTTACAGACCTAAATGAGCCTATAAGAATTGGTCCTAGCGCCATAAGAAACAGCGAGGAATACGTTACCGCTATTCCAGCTGGAGTGGCGGCTTCTCTACCAGTTAAATTTGTTCCATTCTCTGCCAATAAAGTAGCGTTTTCTTCTACTTCTGAAGCCATTTTTCTTCTAGTGCTAGTACTTTTACAGGTACAAAAGAACACCAACCACACTCGAGACAACGACTACGAGTTTTGTGGTTGATAGGTAAAGGTCCTCAAAAACGCTGACATTGCTGGTTTTAAATAACGCCCACCACCACAATCTCTGAAAAGGGGCGTTTCTTAACTACTGAGCTCTCTCTCTCGTGTGATCGTTAAAATGTCGTCGTTCGCTCCATCCAGTAAGCGCGGCCGAGTGGAGGAAACAAGAAACTACCCGGAGGGTGCAGAATTTTTTCCTGGTAAGGTGTAAAACAAGTTTGCAATGCAGAATTTTCGTGGACTAATATCGCTATCTATTAAAAGCTACAGCAACAAGCCAATACAATTGTGGCGGGTTGCAGCTTGAACAAAAAAAAACAAAAAAACAAAAAACAGCTTTGTAAGCCAGACCCTTCAAAACTGGAGCCAGTATAGTTTAACATAATGCATGTATTGAAGTAAAGAAGGCAAACATGTACATTAAATGACTGTAACCATGGTTTGTTCAAACCGTCCAATCAGTTTGCACAATTCATGGTGAATATATTTCGTACTCACCTCCTAGGAGGTGAATATTTTTGCCTAAGTTGTACATGTATCTAACTTGTGTAGCAACCATTACTGGGAATGTAAATAACAGGAATCTAGTCGTGCTTCTATTCATTCCAGACTTGTTTTTACATTCGTTTGCTCCGATTAGACAGGGTTCTGAAGAGTTACAATGTAGCTTCAGGTTGTCTAACTGTGCTTGAAAACTGTCGCAATTGAACAGGAGATAGTTGGGTGTCAATCTGATTCGCTTCCATAACATTTTGATAGCGTTGTTATAGCCTAGAGTCATGGGCGTCGTGGTGCAGTTGGTTGGCCCACTTAGTTCAGTCAATACAAGATTTACACTATCCTGTCTTCGGCCCTCGGTCGTGTAAATCCCTTACCAACCTCCACCTCATGAAGCAACCTTTCAAAGGACGCTGTGCATGTGTGTATAGTTAATTATATTCATGATAGTGACCGAGTTCTGCCTAATTGGTATACATTATATGTATAGTACTACCTTTTTTATCACAAACTGCATGTGATTAAAGTTATGATCTGACCCATGCATACTACACCTACCTCTCATCTCTTCTGCCACACCCACCTCTCATCTCTTCTGCCACACCCACCTCTCATCTCTTCTACCACACTCACCTCTCATTATTTCTGTCACACCCACTTCTCGTTCCTCTGCCACACCCACCTCTCGTTTCTCTACCACACCCACCTCTCAATCCTTTCTCTCCCATCAGGTATTGACGCCATCCAGTATGTACCGGATGCAGCTACTGACAATGTCATGTGCTTCAAGTACTACGACCCCAAGAAGGTAGTCTTGGGAAAGAGCATGGAAGAATGGCTGCGATTCTCCGTCTGCTTCTGGCACACTTTCAGAGGAACAGGTAAAGGGAATAGACTTAGGTTGTTGTTAACTCTTTCTAACAAACTTTTCAATCTTTTGGAAGTAGACTCTCTAGATAAAGGCCAATTTCATAGACTTACCACATGGTGAGGCAGACAGGCAGTTGCCTCACCCACATTTGTATAAAACCACACCCCCTATAGGACTTTGTACTTTCATTTTACAAGTTATCAAAATATAATGAGGAATACTTTATTCCTCAGCCAGTGCTATTTTACTCCTTGGCCCTGCAAAGGCGAAAGTGTTTGTGTTGGGCGTGGTGGGGAGAGGGCGTGGTGGGGAAAAGTTATAGTTGTATCATTGGAGTAAAATAAGATCTGTCAACTCCGTAATTAACTGGAAACCTAGAACCTCAGGGTTTAGCTACTCTAGCCTCTGAGTTGTGTTGGCAACTTGTCACATAATATCTTCATATGCATCTCCCACTAGTTATTCCTTGGGCCAGCTTGATTAAAGCATACTCTCTGGCCATCTGTGTATGTATCTGATTTATGTTCTGTCCGCAGGAGCTGACCCATTCGGTTTTCCCACCCTTTACCGACCATGGGATGACGGCAGTGACACGTTGGAGAATGCCAAGCGCAGGCTCAGAGCTGCTTTTGAGTTCTTTGTGAAACTTGGGGTGAGTTATCCTAACTACTGGCAGAGTCATCAAGGCATTGCCTGTGTGACAATAGTTCATTCTTAGACTGTAATGCAGTGATTACGGAATAAAGTGAGAGTTGTATGATTGCAAAAGGTCATCAAATTATTATTGTTGTTATTATTATTGTTATTATTATTATTATATAAATAATATTTTTAACTTTCGTAATAATAATTAATAGTTCGTACATTTCGACTCCGAACTATTTATTATTATTATTACTACGAAAGTTAACAAATATTATTTAGTAACTAACTATAGAATTTGCTTAGTAAGAATGGATCTTTATGAATTATTATTATTATTATTATTATTGTTGTTGTTGTTGTTGTTGTTATTTTAATTATTATTATTGTTGTTATTATTGCTATTATTATTATTTTATTATTATTATTATTATTATTATTATTATTATTATTGCAGATCAAGTACTGGTCTTTCCATGACAGGTGGGTTATAAGATGGCAGCTACTCAGAAATGAGTGGCTAGCTCTTGGTTGGCTATCTATTATATGTTAGATATACACTCTTAACCAGTAGCAAAACATATATAGCTACATATAAATGGCAACATTCTGACTACACTGTGTTAGCCTTCATCAGAGTAATGAACACAGTAATGAAACAGCACTATTAAGTTGTTTTGTTTACTTTATTTTATTTTACTTGTGGTTTTTCTTGAAAGTCTGTTAATTTTATCCTCTGACTAACAAACTGTCTCTTTAGCTACTCACATGTGCTATCTGTCTCCCAAACCTGTAGAGACATAGCCCCTATGGGAGCCACTCTGGAAGAAACTAACAAGAACCTTGATGAGATGGTGGAGCTGGCCCAGAAGCTGCAGAAGGAGACCGGCGTGAAGCTGTTGTGGGCCACGTGCAATCTGTTCGCCCATCCCACTTACGCCTGTGGAGCCATCACGAGCCCTGATGCCAATGTGGTTGCCATGGCAGCCGCACAGGTGAAGAAAGGCCTCGAGGTGGCCAAGAAGCTTGGAGCAGAAGGATTCGGTAAAATTAAAGAGATTCTTCTGTTACATATTGTATGTTTCAGGGTATTTTTTTAGAACCAAACTTGGGTCAAATCAATGTTTGTGAAATTTCAGGGAAGTCTCTCATTTCCATGAAATTAATGAAAATTTTGTGGCATAATTTTCAGTGGTTTCATGACGGGCAAAATACTCCCCTTAATAAACAATCCCTTGTGTTCGCTTTCAGATCAGATCATTAATTCTACAGTGGTATGGTAAAGGGTTGTACAGGGAATATACTTCATAATTGCTGTTGTTACAGTGTCTTGCTGTTTCATAGCACAAAGTGAAAAAAGAAAGAAAGAAAATTTCGAGTTTTAAAAATATTCTCTCTCTTTCACAAGTTGTTTAACGATGCAGAAACAAAAGAAATTTGGCAGTCCCTAGGAATCAATAATACAGCCAAATTTTCTTATAATTCTCATTGATAATAAGCATGCAGAAGTAAGAGAGTACCTAAAGAAGGCCAAGAAAGAAACAGTGAAACTCTAGTTTTGATGAACAGATTCAAGATGTAAACATTTATTAATATTTTTTATTCATTTTATTATTGTTTATGTAGTATTCTGGGGAGGTCGTGAAGGTTACCAGTCTGCACTCAATACTGACCTCAGGAGAGAATTGGACCACATGGGAACATTCTTCAAGATGGTGGTGCAGTACAAGAACAAGATCGGCTTCACAGGGCAGCTGCTCATCGAGCCCAAGCCCAAGGAACCCATGAAGCATCAGTACGATTACGGTGAGTTGAGAGTGACAAGGAACAATACAGCAACACCAAAACAACTAGTAATGGATCAATTAGCTAAATGTGTTGTAGTTTCATCTTTCCTCAGGGAATGTGTGAATGCCCAAATATATTAAGCCTTTTTTTTCTTTTTTCTTTTTTTTTTATTAAAATTTTTGCCTCTTTTTCACAGGGTCTTTACAACACTTCAAAGTATATTTAAAAGGTGTCGGGGACCTGAACTTGGTTATAGTTTTCCCCTTGAAAAGCAAACAATAATTTGGCTCATTCATGTCAGTTTGATATTGATAGGCTTGTATTAGAATTGCGTCTAACTGCCACTGGTGTGTGTGTGTGTGTGTGCGTGTTGTGTATGTATTGTATGTATATGTGTTTTTCAGATGCTCAAACTGTCATCTCCTTCTTAAAGACATATGGTCTAGACAAAGACTTCAAGGTAACCTATGAATAATGTGTGTGTGTGTGTGTGTGTGTGTGTGTGTGTTTGAATGAGTTACATATTTGCTGTCTATTTTATGTATAATTGATGGCATTACTTATTAATGTGAACGGTTTTACAGCTAAACATCGAACCTAACCACACAACACTGGCTGGCCATGGACACGAACATGATGTGCTTATGGCCTCCAAACTGGGCATGCTCGGATCCATTGACGCTAACACGGGATCGCCTGACCTGGGCTGGGACACGGACCAGTTCCCCATGGACATCAAGAATGCCACTTTCATCATGAAGGTGTGTACCTGTTTATGCGTGGGTTTTACTACGTAGTGGATATGAGAGTGCAGATTATAATAATGGGAATCAGAGTCTGGTAAATCTAGATTCTGGTATTAAGGTAAAGGCTATGTTATTAATTCACTGTGCCCCCATTAATATTAGTGATCACATGTGTTCTTATTAATTCTGTGATGATGAGAACTAAGGAAAGTGTAAAAGTAGCTTACTATAGTGTGTGTGTGTGTGTGTGTGTGTGTGTGTGTGATTTCTTTAGGCTGTTGTGGAGCAAGGAGGTTTGGCTCCAGGAGGATTCAACTTTGACTGCAAGGTCAGGCGAGAATCAATTCTACTTGAAGACATGTTCATCTCTCATATCGGTGAGTGAAATCTATCCCTTTTTATCACTGCCATTTTTTTATTTAATTGCATGTTGCATTAAGAAGTTCATTCAGTCCTCTCATATCTAGAATTGATCATGAAACTATGACTTGTAGATACTTGCATACACAGAAATGCTCAGGAGCTCAGATTTACGTGATCGAATATTGTACATAAATTTAAAATAGGGTAGCGAAGTATAACTGCAATAGAATTCTGAAGGACTTATCTCCCAGTTGACCAAGCAATAACTACACATCAAAGCGATTGTAATAATGTTGAATGCGTGTATACGTAGTAATAATTGGCTTTAAGAGGTACATACCCATGTGCAGAGGGAATTGAGAGCATTGCAGTGTCATATTTAGTTGTGTGTACAAATATCTACGGAAGTATTGGTCATAACATGTGACATGCTTTATCACACACAACAGCATTTAGTGAATATGAGACCCTTTACCACATTTATGCTGGAACCAAACAGCAAAATATAGTTAAAGGAGTTGAGAATAATGCATCTTTGTGTTTGTGTGTATGGGCAGGTGCCATGGATACGTTTGCTAGGGCCCTCCTGGCAGCGGAGGCCATCTTGTCTGAGGGTGTGTTGCCGGCTGCTGTAGCTGAGAGGTACAGCACCTTCGACAGCGGCCTTGGAGCCAAGTTTGAGAATGGAGAAGCAACTCTGGAAGATATGGAGGTACTATAATTTGGTATTATGTAAGCATGAAAACTTTGTACCAGCGGGAAAGAAGAATGATAAGAAGCATATTTTATAAATTTTGTATTATAATGTTTAGTAAGCCAAATATAAATGTGTTGGCTAACCCAGTATTTCATTTTTTTTGTTTGTTATGTTTTTCCTTTTCTCTACTTTTTTTTTTTACTCTTTTTATTTAATGTGCTTGGCTCAATCATGGTTGCACATGCTGTTCTCTCCCTTCAGGCTCACATCCAGGTCACTGGTTTCCCTGCTCCCAAGTCTGGTCAGCAGGAGAAGTATGAGAGCATCATGAACAGGTACATGTGAATGTACCAAACTCTCTTTTTATACTTGAAGCCATTTATGTTTGTTTATATTTTGAACTTTACCAATATTTTTGTATATCTGTATAAATCTTTGTTATGTTTGTTTCATTGGTTATTTCATTAGCTTTGGCTGTGTTAATGACTAATTTCAAATTCGTATTGAATGCAACAATGAGTGAAATGCTTCTGAGACTTAGTGGGTTTCTGCAATGTCAGCTGATTATTTATTCTGTTTTGAATAACCATTGCTTGCCATTGGCTAACAATGTATTAATTGATGAAGTGGTGCAGAAGGGATGAAATTATTGTAAGGGGGAAAGTGGAAGTTTTTTTGGTTTGTTTGTTTTTTTGGTTTGTTTTTTTTTTGTTTTTTTGTTGTTTTTTTGTTGTTGTTTTTGTTTGTTGTTGTTGTTTTTGCTTTTTGCTTCTTTTTTTGGTTTGTTTTTTGGTTTGTTTTTTGGTGTTTTTTTATGCTTTTTTTTGTTTTGTTGTTTTTTTGCTTTTTTTTTTGAGACTGATATTTATTAAGTGAACAATAATTATAAATTGAAACATGTAATTGAGGATGATTTGTAGGAGAGAGAATAGTTGATAGCTTGGATTAACGTCATATGAGTGAATTTAGTTATGCATACCAGCAATCAGTTTTTGTGCATGAAGTCAGTATTATATGTCTTCTTCAGTGACAGACATGAAATCGTCCACTTCTTGCAGCGTCAGCAAGCAGGTGCTGTGAACCTGCAAGATGACCTCAAGGGACACGGGAAACGTGAGGTCGTTCCATAGGGAAAGTTCTTTGTTGGATTCCAATACTTTACACAGGAAGCTTACATCTCCATTCTCCCTCACCCTCACTGAGTCATGCTGAGTGCAGATGTTCTCCTTATGCAGTGCCTGAGTTGCGAGCCTGACAGTGCTGAACTCTTTACGGGCCTTCATGTCAGCAAGCAGCTGCGTTTCCACGGTTCCTGACACACGTGCATACGTCCAGCAAGAGCCATCCTTGCCGACGATGTGCGGGAGAAGTTCAGCCTTTAGACCCTTCATCCCTTTCACTCTCAATCTCTTGGAGAATTTGTGGATTTTACTAGTGGTCTTGAATTTTCTAGTTTTATATGTGACCGTTTGGAGGTTAGATGTGAATTCTTGTATAGAGGGATCTATAATAAGCACAAAAAAAAATGCAGCTGGACAGTATGACATGTTCATATCAACTTACCCTTTGTTGAGTTTTCTGCTCCTTTTTTGTTTTCTGAAGCTGCTCCACAATCCATCTTTTCATCTCTAGTTTCAGAGGGTTTGGAAACGGGTTCCTCGCTATCTGACTTGGGAACACATAGCAGCTCATCAGGTTTCTTACTATCTTGTGAAGCTTTCTTAACATCTTTGGCCATGGCTTCTTCTGTTGTATCATCATTACTGGTACTTTCCTCCTTGTTTTTTATGATGTTATCACTTTCCCCATTGCTGTCTTCTTCCATGACTAGCTTACTGACTACCACTTGGCCATCTTCAGTGACAGTTATACTAGTTGTTGTTGGAAGACTGGGCATGCCTGCTATGACTGGCTCCTCTGTGACATGCTTCTCTGGAGGTTGATTGGAATGTGGGTCAGTAGGTCCAGCTACTTCATTTCCATTCAAGGTAGGTTTGGTTTCAGTTTCTCCAGGAGGTACAGCTTCTAGGCTATGTATCAAATTCTCACCATGTTCACTTTCAGCAAAGCCTAAGAACTTCTTCTCAGTAGACATCTGTATTTGTTTGGCTGCACCAGTTTCTGTGTGTCACGTGAAGATTGAGCCGGTAAACATGTTGGGTTAGCCATATTTGGGAGACCCATATTTGGGAAGAGACTTCCGGTACCAGACAAAGAAACCCACAAAGGGAGGAAGCCTCGTGAATACCTAATATAGTTTGAATAAGTACAATATTATTTTATTCATGAACTAGGTCTTCCTAATGAAGTATTATGTTCATGGTCAGCTGTTTTATAGTTGAGTGGTTTGCTCTTACGTCTGCCTTTACTTGCTGATGTATTTTTCAACAATTTATGACATCCACGTATGTGTTTATTCCAAGCATTGGATTTAAATATACATAATGTAGCCTTGGACTTACATTATAGCAGTGATTTTTTTTAAATCATACTAGCTTGATATCATATTAAGTTTATTTTTGTCAGTGGCAGGTGAAAATTCTATTTTAATTAAAACTGCTCATTCTGTTTACTATGTTAGTTTTTTACTTGGTAGCTAATTAGCTACTACAATTTGTGAGTCACCACATCTAGCTTCGAATGCCAGTAATTACCAGTAATCTAGTTTCAATTGACAGTAATCTAGCTTCAAGTGCTAGTAATCTAGCTTCAAGTGCCAGTAATCTATCAAGTGCCAGTAATCTTTGACAGTAATTTTACCAATAATCTTTGACAGTAATCTAGCTTCAAGTACCAGTAATCTAGATTAAGTGCCAGTAATCTAACTTCAAGTACCAGTAATCTAGATTAAGTGCCAGTAATCTAGCTTCAAGTGCCAGTGATCTAGCTTAAGTGCCAGTAATCTAGCTTCAAGTGCCAGTAATTGTTGACAGTAATCTAGCTTCAAGTGCCAGTAACATTACTGCAATAATGTAGTGTTGTTGTGAATAATTTCTGTTTTCAGTTTTCTCTTACCTGCCTATTTAATTTTATCGTGTATAGCTATAAAAGACCAGACCTTCTGCTACAGATAAACACTGTGAGGCAGAGTAACGGTAATGGATTCATAGTCAAAAATGCAATGAGATTTCTGATGCCTCTGATTTACATCATATCAAAGACAAAATCTGACTTCACATCATATTTTCTTAGCATTTCAGCATTTTCTGCTGTACATTTCAGTTAGCCTGGATTTTAAAACTTCCCATAGAAACTCATTAGTAGTTATACTTAAATATCTGCCAAGTCCCCTAAACACATGACCTTTTCTCACAATAATTTCACTTCATTTAAATTACACCATTGGTTCAAATTTTCTCAAATTTCACTTGAATCAGCAGCTGACTGTTGTTGTTGTTGTTGTTGTTGTTTTTAGCACTTTGTTTAAACTTGCATCAAATATATGCAGTTATAAATTATAAATGCTTATAGCTATCTTGTGGAAGAATATCTACCACCCTGTAGCTATTATGTATTGACTTCTACAAAACCAATCAACATTTCACTCTGCTCTTTTTTTAACAGGTTACTATGACCTAGATAATCAAGAGACAGAATAGGAGTAAGGTTGTGATTTTGTTTATTTTGCTACTATCAGCTAAATTGTGTTTTCATTATAAAATTTAGTGTTCAAGTAAAACAGAAAGTTTATATTAATAGTTTTGTTCTACGCACTCAGTGTGTGTGTGTGTGTGTGTGTGTGTGTGCTCAGGTGTGTATTCTAGCAAGTCACTAACCTAAACCTAATAAATCATAGCTAATGGTGTTTTTTAATCAATGTTTATAGAGTGTATACTCCAATACTTGAGCACCATGGCTGAGGAGCATATTGTTGATGTGAAGCATAACCGTAAAACCCAAGGATGGCTCCAACAATATTGAATGATCTATTTGCAGGAATTCCATAAGTGCCAAACCTTTCTGAATATGTGGCACTTCTGTTAACATAAAGGTCAAGATGGTCCAGAAATTCACCCGCAGTAGACAGCCTCATTTGATAAAGTACATCTCCTTCTCCAAAGTGTATATATGAAGGAGCTCCCCCAATTCCACCTATTAAGTTTCCCCGATAAGTCGACCTACCAAGCAGTTTGTATGTGCACTGAATGGCATCAATCACACAACCAGCATACACAGTGATATTATGAATCCCCACTACAGGTGGGATGAGGACATTAACATTATCGTCGTGTGAATATCTTCTACCAGTACCTCCATAACTAGAGGGACTTCTAAACAATGGTGGCAGGTAATATACACTAAGAGCATTGATGCTTTCAAGCTCATAGCCTCTGAATCCAAGTATGTATCCTGATACATTGAATGGAGTCTCTCCAATGCTTCCATAAGGACCCAATATTCTTTCAGTTCCAGATGATCGTGCTGTTACAACTGTAAGTTGAGTAATTCCTAATGAGCTTGTAAATCCTTTAATTGTTGTGATACGTTCATCATCAGCAAGTACAACTGATGTCTTCTGTCCAGCCTCATTCCCGTATGTTGGAGTACAATGTTCCGTTCCATCAGCGAGGCGATAGTTTATCTGGAGTGAATTAATTTGTCGTCCATAACTCAGCGTCAGTCTTCTTATTCCAATGATAGTGGGCATGTTAATCACTATTTCATCATCCCAGGAAGATCCCTGTTGAATTCCATAAACTTCTGTAGCTAAAATTGGCCTGCTGCTGTTTGAGATGTCCACAGGAGGTATGGGAGAATAAACATTTTCTGATGAATCAGTAGAATTTAGGAACAATCGAATAGTATCCTTTACTTCATCGATAATTCCTAAGTCACACTGAGAACTGCCCCTTACACTGGGAAATATAATAGGTGAAGTACTACTGATTAAACTTGGATATAAAACTAGAACCAATAAAGGCAAACTAAAATATGCTATTGATTCTCCAAACATTGTTAAAGTAGCTAGGCCCTAGTTCTTTCGAATTTATGTCACCAAATGCTGTCTACACTGTATTAACTTCAGCTCAACAATGGGCTGTGATTATAAGGAGGAGTCACCTGTAACTCCCGTGAAAAACCCACCCCCTTCCTCCCTGAATACATCCTTTGTAACCAAACGTCCAAAATCTAATAATAGCACATGCATTTAGAGAGAATTGCTTAACCACACCCCTTCATTAGTCCTTTACAAGTTCTTCAGTTATCCCAAACAATTAAGTTATCTGAACATCCCTGAGCCAAGGTGTTCAGAGAACTGAAGTTCTACTGTACACGTATTAGAACAATGCAGTGGCATAGGAAAGGGGAGCTCCAGGAGCTGGGGTTTCCCCATAATTTTGGGGCCCCATCTAAATAAAATAAAAAATCACATGCCTTAAACCCCCCTCCGCCCTCCCTCCCCTCCCTTTCTCCCATACTGAAACATTTCCTGCATCTTTCATCCGGGGAGGTGTTTGATAAAGAGTCTGGATGCCGTACTTATTTGCATGAAGGTAATAGTAACAATGATGATGACTATGATGATGACTATGATGAAGATGATGATGATGATAATAATAACAACATACTACACATGGAGACAGAAGGTCAGATGTACACCAGTAATATGTAATTACAACAACTTGTGAAGAGTGATGGATACATAGAGGCAGTTGAAGGTGCATGTGTATGTATGAGCATATGTGTCTACAATAACTGAAATAGCTATGAAACAGAAGTTAAAACACAGAGCTATTCAGACAATATTACCACTACTTTATGTCTAATAGCACACAGAAAAACAAAAAACAAACAAAAAAAAACAGACAAATGGAAGACAACAAACCACAACAACAAATGAATGACAGTTAATCATCAAAGTGTTCATACTACCAAAGGAAAAAATGGCATGAATTGGGCATGGATGGAGGGGGGAGGGGAGGGGGGGGGGGGGGGGGGGGGGGGGGGGGGGGGGGTTGGAGTAGGGAGGAAGGTAGCTGTAAAAACCAAGAAAATTGAAAAGTTTGGCCTGTTTCTATAAACTACAAGGGTAATGAGCTTGCACAGTATAGCTTGAAATAACAGCTGAAATAAAGATATCAGGTGTGAAGATATCTAGGGTGGAATATATATATATCCTTCTATTTATCAGTTTATTTTCTAAGGAGTTTAAATGCAACCACCACACACGTTTTATTCACATTTTACCTAATACAATGGTCCACAATAGTGTATAGCTGTTCATAGGGACAAGTTTGGCTTTAAAAACTCTATTCTAGAAATAGATACTCAGGGCTGTATACAGAAATATTCCCAAGAGAATTTAGAGTGTGAAAAAATAATGGGGGGGGGGGGGGGCTATAATTTTGTAGTTTGACATTTAATCAATACTTAATCATGAACTATTCTCAGGTCTTAAAAATATATAGAACTTCAAGAAATGCAAGGGAGGCAAGAATTACTCAAGGAGGGGGAGAATGCCCCCATGCCCCTCTTAAATATGGCCCTGATACTCCTTTTGCAACTTCAAACCAAACACTCAGCATTTTGTACAGATATCTATTCTAGGCTAACATAATTTGTTTCTAATCAGGGTATTCCTATATCAATATTTAAAAAAGTATTGCATCAAAACATGTTGCGCTAGAAATTAGTGATAGGTTTGTAAGCAAAAAAAAAAAAAAAAAAAAAGCTGGAGAATTGAAAACGAGTATATATAGTGAGTAATTAAGAAGTAATCTCCAAAAGTAATTGATATAAAGTATTTGGGGCATGTTTTGATACAAGTGCTGAGTACTTCTTCCTCCTCTACTAATGCATCTGTCACAAGGTTACTTATAATCACTCTCTCTGTAGATCCACCTTTTTAACTTTTCCAGCTTTCTTTAGTTTAAATAGTTTGGTCCTTGCCTTTGTGAAGCACATAGCAATTCTATCTCAAAAAGTTATATTCACAGTAGTTTAATTAGGGTGTCAGAGACAAGTCAGCATTCACCATCACTCTTGAGCACACTTTCAGAGCTAGTTCAACCCATTTCACCCAACCACTAACCATTCGGTAAAGGGTCAAGTGGTAGTTATTGCTAATAGTGGTGGGCGATACCGAATTTAAGTTTTCGATATCGATACCAAGTACTTTCGAACCTGGTATCGTCGGTATCGATACCTATATCGATACCACGCATGCGCACTAATTAAGTAAATTATTCTTTTGAATTTAGATGAATTGTCAAAAAAATGATTTGGAAGAGTATTACATGTAAGCAAAGCAACTACTACGTATGAAAAAGTTCGCTATTTTGATTATTTATTTCTATTCAGCTCTGGAAGGAACCGCTAGAGATTAACCACATTAAATTAACCACATTAAATTAACCACCTTTACCAAGTGTTAATGTTGGCCACAATGAGATGTCGGTAAAGGTCGATATTCTATCTGGGCAGGGCTAATAGTAATATTTGGTATCGAAGTCTGTTCGATACCACTCTGGTATCGATACCGGACACTTTCCTCTGGAAGTATCGAAGTATCGATACCAACTACTCGGTATCGCCCACCACTAATTGCTAAGGCTTCCCAAAAAGCAAATGAACAAAAAGATTGACATAAAAAGTAAATGAACATGTAAGAAATATACAGGGAACATGTAAAAAAAATGTACAGACCTATTACACATAATGAACTTCTTCTGATTCAGTTCGAAGGCCTTGCTGGTACTCAGGCCAGCAATTGAATTTGGTACATTGTTCTAGTACTAATGATAGAGTGTACTGATGTTCCTGTCTACTCCAACTATAATGAAGAAGAAGAGTCAGGATAAGAAGGTGCACAAATACAGGAATCAGTGCTCGTACTATTGTAGGAGTGCCAAGTGTCCCTCCCCCCTCCCCCCATCAAACATCCCCCCCCCCATCCCCCCATCCCCCCATCCCCCGTCCCCATACCAGATAGATGTCCCCCCATACCAGATAGATGTCCCCCCATACCAGATGATGGAATGATACTTAACAAATTTCTAAGTGCTATATTAAAAATTAAGTATTATTTAGCTGGTTGATTATGGATAGTGGTGTGTAGGAGCACAAGTGATTTTAGATTTCAACAGATGTTGGTGACCCAACCAATCCTCTCAGAACCCAACAACAGTCCAGCCAATGGAATCCTAATAGGAGTCACATGACTGTGGCCAAGACTACATGGTTACTAGGAACCTACCTCACAAATTGAACTTACTTATCTACAAATTTCCTAGGAGTAGCAAGTCCCAAATTGCCATTCCTCATTGGATCTTGTATTAATATTGTGCAGTACAATTAGGATGTACTAAAGTTGTTCTTTCTGTTTCAGCGACTTAATTGCCATAGAAGGAACTGAAACTTTGCATTTGAGCTCCCAGTTATTACTTCTCATTATGGCAGCAAATAGAATGATCTCTGAACTAGTATAAAAAGTGTGTAGCATGTCTTTCTTTACTATACAACAGAGTAGGACACTCTGAAGCTTTAGCAGTAACTATTACAATAGCAGAGAATGGAGTGTCTGTTTCAACTATTATATTTGTCTCATGCCATACTGCATCCATTCCATGAGAGCCTTGCTTCTCTTGGCCCAAATTCTACACAATCTTGTGTACATGAAACTTCACAAATATAGTCAAGTCACACATATGGAGGAAGCTCAATCAGTTCTCGACAGCATCAATGAAATGCTTCACATAATGATTTGTTAGAGAAATTTTGGGGATTCTGAGAAGTCCAACATCACAAATATGATATTGAATGCAATCATTGCGGCACTACATGGCTTCTTTTCACACAACACCCTAGTACATAACAGTACTCAAGATCTGTTTTTTCTACAATTGCACAAATCTAGTGACAAAGAAAGGGTCTATTACTGTTACTCCTAATGAGAGTTAAGGTAAGTTCAAAGATTATTTTCCTTTACATAATTATGCTGTATATATAGCTACTGTATAAATGCATGTATGTGTATATAGTTATATTAACATTTTGCTATAGGCAGGTTTTTTCACTATACAGCTAGCCTCTTGCCAGTAACTAGAGAGATAGATTGATTAAGTTTTGCATAGCTTTTTGCTTGCTGTCTTGATTTTGTTTCAGGACAAATTTCCTGAGGATGGTTTCGTCTTGGGCATTGTCCTCATGCTGGATCTGATAAACTCTGTGGCCAGATTCTCCATATTTCTAGCTATTACTCCATCATCAACAGACCCAAGTGAAGCATGTAGCATGTACTTTAATGTCTCAAGCTTGAAAATTGTAAGAGCGGCACTGCAAGTTTACCGCAACGAGACCAATGGCAACGCTCTGGGAGGAATCATAGTGTTCTCTGTCCTTCTTCTTCCACTGATTGTTGTATTTTTTGTGATGATAATACTATACATAATATCTGCTCGACAACAGTCCAAGACGAATGGTGAAGTCCACCATTCTCCACTCTTCACTCTATTCTATTGTGGCAAGAGTGATATCATCTTTGCAGACCACTCCCACATGTCATTCATCGCTGGCCTCATACAATCCCTGCTGGTTACCGTATACTTCATCGGCGACAACCTCGGACCGCTTGTCGAGACCAACGGAGATGACTTTGGCTGCAGCAATACATGCGCCAGGAATATCCAAGTTGTGTCCTCCATCTTGTCTGTGGGCGCCATTTTGCTGCTTAACAATGTTCCATATCTTCTTCACCATTATGTGCAGGCTTCTTTTAAGTACGAGTACGTGATAGAAAATGAGAAAACCTTACTAGGAGTGATAGGAAACATCGTTAAGGTAGACGCCGCTTACACGGCACTGACGATCTTTACCGAAATCACCGACAGCTGCAATGCAACGAACCAAGTACTGAACTGGATAGCCCTCATCACATGCACAGTAGGAGGGGCCATATACATCACCATAAAGATCATTAACGTCAGGAAAGATATCAAAACTGGTCCCATAACGTTATTTTTCATGCTAGGAGGAGTCATCTTTATGATTGCCCTCCTGTTCTTCTACCTCTCTGGTGACAATGATACTCCTCTGGATTGCGGGTTTCATTGCGATGCTAACGGTCCCAGTGGTGTCAATATGTCCCACCCACTACTGGATCGCCACTGCTGTAATATCCATGGCAACATTGTTACCAGACTCGCATTCACACTCACAGCTACCGTGCAGGCTATAATTGTTGCCGTAGCAGTGGGTGTGGTCATATTCTCGACAGGAAATCCTAAAGGAGTAGCCGAAATGAATACAGAAAAATCTGGCGAAGATAAAGGAGGAATATCAGATGATAGATCTATGGCGGATAAGAAGACTGGACAAGAATCTGAATCATCATTGTAAATATATCAAGAATGAACTGATGCAAGCTAGATCATGTGCTGTTAAGAAGTAGGACAGATCTTTTAACGCACTGCAGTAGAATGTATACAATAGAACAGATTATGTAGGCAAATTGTTGATAGTAAGTAATAGTTGTAAGAAGATGCATAATATGTTTAACCTCGGGCATAATCTTACAGAAAATGTAAACAAAAGAGAGTAGGAGGGGGGAATGAATTATGACGTGATTTAAACATCAACTGAGAAGTCTACAGAAGGCAGAGGTGATAATATAGTACTTATTACATGAGTTCGGAGTGTGATATGGAGAAATATTTCATGAGCAGGATAATTTATTTTCACAAGCCAGAGCCTAGTGAAAATAAAGCCTGAGAGTGAAATATCTAGTATTATCTGACAAGTGTAATAAGTGGTTTAAATTAGCCTGCTCTTGAAATATTTCTGCCATGTCACACTCTGACTCATGTAATAAGTGCTATATATATATATATATATGTATATATATGGAACTTTTAATGTAATTCTGGAAAGATGGCAGACATTCCATCTTAAATTAATGGTCACTGTGCGTACATTTCCCTTAATATTTCCTCTATAAACATTGACTGTATTTATATGGTTTCTAAGATTTATATGCTATTATGGAGGAATCCATTAACTTACACTTATAGTTGTGGATTGAGGACTTCAGAAGCATTTGTGTACTCCAAATTTTATTATTTATTTCAACTTTGAGAGTTTAAGTATCAACTCTCCTGTATATGTGAGGACCAGTATAGTGGTCTTGGACAGAACCCCTCCTGTGTTTCCACATGTGCACAAAGATTTTCCTTGATAATTACAGTGCATTCATTTAAAAGACGTGAATTTAATATTAAGAGGCACATTTGGTCCTATGTTTTTATTATTTGGAAATAGAATAACCAGGGGAACGCTATTACATAATAATGGGGAGGTAGTAGTCAATTATGAAATAAATTGAGGAGGTGACTAATAAATGATATTATACAACTGAAAATTATGAATAAGAAGACACTGATCGAGTGAAAGATTAAGTTGTCTTTACAGTATTGACAGAGGTGGAGATTTATAGTTCTGACTACAAAGAGTAGCTAGAAGGTCAGGCCCACATGTATAATGATGCAAATTAGCTACTAATTTCTTGTTTCATGAAACCATTTTTTTTTTATAATTCATAAATTAAATTAGCTAAGCTAACAATAGTTGAAAGCAGTGCTGTTTTGGTTTAGAGAGTCCAGATTTTCCTAGTTTTAGTT
>WLWD01002514.1_pt1 | contig 33800 bp, 23 predicted proteins | sample 6712731 | NCBI WGS metagenome assembly WLWD01 (sample SAMN12718690, study PRJNA576275) | sponge metagenome | isolation source: marine sponge | host: Mycale hentscheli | place: New Zealand: South Island, Marlborough, Capsize Point | collected 2014-11-01
TAAATCATAATTTATGTGCTTCATTTTATCAATTATCAGAATTTGTTTCATTACAAAGGTATCAAGAGAATAGTTTTGCAAACGAGAAGCTACATGTAAACTATAACTGCAAATAGGTAAAGGGTTTCACAGTCAAAAACAAAAACATTTCAATTATTTTCCTACCGAATCGATGTTTTTTCCCTCGCTAAAAACAGAGTCAATTATTTATCCACTCAACGCAGTCGCTAGCCACATCGAGTCTGTTTTTATTTCAGCCAGGTCGATATTTTTTAACAACCGAGTGGATAATTATTTACAACCGGGTCGATATTTTTTACAACCCAGTGAGTTTTTCTCTTCGAGTCGATATTTTTGTACTTGTATCACTAATTGCAGAAGATTAATTTTGAAACAAACGGCCTTCCATATAATATATACACATTATAATTATATATACTTAGATCAATCCTGATGGAACTCCCTACCGGTCAGACCACTATTTTACCTGCATGGCTCAGGTGGCAGGTTTTTCCAGTCTATTAGAGGAGATGGCTGTGTACCCACAAGACTATGTGTCAGATCATGGAAGATTGACGACAAGGTCTGGTACTAGTGTACCGTGACAAACGAATAGATCTGTCACACACTCACTATGTGTATAAGACCAACATGGCACTATGCCATAAGGTTAGCTAAAAAGTAAAAAAATATAAAAATAACATCAACAACAACACAAAAATGAAGGCAATCATTATTATTATTATTTCATTCAAATAGAATCTGGGTCCAATTTGGAAAGTACTTTGTTTCTTGACTATGAGAGTGAACATGCCAGCTAATGCAGTCACTTCCATATTGAAGGAGCAAAGAGAGTGGGTCAGGAGGTTCCTCAAATGGTCAAGTAAACAATACCTCCACAAACGGTAATAATTACTCCTATAATTAAAATGTGGTCACAAATATGTCAAAATATACAATAATCATAATTTTGATTTTTGATATCAGAAACTTACAGAAGAAGGCTAAGCGCAAAGGAGGTATGAACTGGAAAAAGCATTCATGGAGCGGCTTCGAGTAGCAGGATGCAGTGTTGGGGAGTATGCTGGAGATGGCCAGGACGAATTAGAGCTCCAATCTAGTGGAGAAGGCATTGTAAATACCAGCCCAGGAACATAATATTTGGAGTCAGAAGAGGATGATAATGGTGATAATGATGATGATAATGGTGATAATAATAATGGAAGTGACGATTATCATCCTCTTCTGATATTCTATGACTGCGAAGCAACTGGGCTAAGTATTTACAGTGACCACATAACAGACATTGGAGCAAAAGTAGTGGCATGCCCAACTCCACTGCAACAACCGTCATTTTCTAGCCTTGTTAAAACTACCCGACACATTCCTGCACCTGGTAAATATAAAATTATAATAACAGACCTATTGTACAGTGACTAGAGTCACTGGCATCACTCAAGCTATGCTCAGAAATAAGGAGCCACTCTCCTCCGTGCTGCCATGTTTCCTTCAGTGGGTAACTTCTGTTACTGCTGAGGTCAGCGACACTACAAGTACTACCCACTTTCCCGGTATTTGCAGCTTTTTTGTTTTTGTATATACTATTTATTCCTATACAGTCTTAGTTGCTCACAATGGCTTCAGCTACGACTTCCCCATTTTATTTTCGGAAGTTGAACATAGAAAACTTTCCCTATACACCTTCCAAACCCACAATCTGCACTTCAGTGATCCGCTACCTCTTCTACGTGCGGTAATGAAGTTCAGATAATGCATTAGAAAATATTAATTATATATCACCTTGTATTGTAGATGAAGAAGGATGGACATGCTTGTCTCAAGGGAACTTCTGTTGCAGTGGGAAAGCTACATAATAAAATAGTGGGGAAGAATTTTGAAGGCAAGATACCTATTATGATATTTGAATGCATATTCTTGATTAAAATTTACCTCATAGGAGCACATAGAGCACTTCCAGATGTCCAAGCCTTGGAAGACATACTAACTCATCCATCTTTAGTGAGCTGCCTATCCCATTTAGTTATTCATTCTCCCAGCATGCAACTGAGGAAATAGGTTCAGCAGAAGCGTGCACACCATCGTAAGATGACACTTACAAAGGGATTGGGGAACTGCATCACAACTGCACAAGCTACCCGATTGGACATACTTGGTATTGGCTTGGAGGATTTGGTGAATCTGAGGAAAAGTAGTGACAAGGAGGGTTTCCTTTCTACTCTCAAGGAAAAGTGTTTGAGGAGCAACGTTTTGAGAGAGAAGCAACGTTTTGAGAGAGAAGCTTCATCAAGAAGTGCTGCGATTACCTTAACTGAGGCAATTCTCCAATCCATGGCAGGCTTGGCTTTGGTAGAATATTTCAGGCCCTCACCAACTTCCAGTGTTAAGCAGGCTGGATTTCAGGCTGCACCAGGACTACGCGGCCCTACCCATTAAAGACTTTCACCATCATTTGTCATCATTTTCATCCTCCCCATTCTCCTGTTATGTATCACTCACCGCCGTTATGCCCCGTTATAGTTTATCGTTCGCTTTAGGCGGGGGACTTTTTTGGAGCCGCTCATCTTCTTACTCTCACAAACGGAAAATATTGCTCGCGTACAAATCACTTGTAAAATAGGGTAGGGGCTATTTTATATCAATTGCGAGTGGAATAGAAACTCCAAATTATGTATCAGTTTTTCTTGGAACCTGCGGGATCACCAAAAAAATTGTACACATAAAAAAAAAATGAACTTTGTATCTTATAAAGGGAAAAAATGCGAATAAATAATAAAGTAATATCAAAATGAAGAAAAACTCGTTGTGTTGCAGGAGGCTTCTCCGGTAGTGTACCAAATTGAAGAGCTTTAGCTAGACGCGTAGCTCCAGAAAAGTACTACAAAGTTTATCACCCCCACCTTGATGCTCCAGATTCTCTCCAAAATTGGTGAGCAGTATCTTCGGGAGGTACTTGGTCCTTGTGCTATAGCAGAGTGGCCCTACAAAAAAAAAGTAGCAGTAAGCAAGGGGTCTATTGGGCCAGTTTTGTTTTAGTTAATTCTGATTATAGCCACCGTTGATAAGAAGTACACAGCCAAGCGTCGACTGGAGAGATCAGTCTACAGCGCTGCTGTTACCTCAGTCGGGCAGTACACTATGTTTGTTCTACTTCTTCTGACGCTCTTGTTCAGTTTCGTGATCAAGGGGAGTGAAGCACAAGGTAAAAGAGACTAACTATTACAAAACAGTGTTGTCAAGCTTATAGACTTGTCTCTAGTTATGTTTACGTGCATACTGTCTTGCTATTCACACTTTGTTACAAAGGTTATGAATAGTGCTATTTGAACATTGCCCACTGCTGATTTCAAGGTTCATATTCTGAATGAAAAAATCATTTTTTGCAGCAGCTTTGCAAAAGCTTTCACAATAGGGGATTTGCATGATGACATCACGTAACATCCTACCACGCCCACCGATGGTATCACTGCACACCATGTCCCATTGAAAATGTATTAGTTTTGCTGATCGCTTGGTCTATTTTTTGCTGTAGCAACAGCGCCAGGCTGCACAGAGCTTCCAAATTACAGGAATAGCTTTATTATGAAATTTACTAAGTGGTGATAGCAAAAGTTTAGGATTTTCAGCCCAGGCTATTGGAATTCCTGGGAGTGAAATTTGGTGATGGTTATCTAACCACCCTACTTCTTGGAACTCATCTTGAAAACTGAGCCAGCTGATTTTTCTCAGAATTCTATAGCCTGGTGGTGGCCTGCCTATTGTGCTGTAGATTTTCTTAGAAGTAACCTGATTGTCATGAAGTTATCATCTCCATAAACTAGTCAGGAGACATAAATGCAACCACCTGTCTGACAGACTCAGACTCTGGCAGAAATACCATTTATAAAAGCAAGTAGCTATAGTTGAACATCTTGCTCTTAGTCAGCTTCATGTTGTAAAGTTGAGATAGATAAAAGGTATGTATTTGCTAGCAAATATTGGCAACTTAAAAGAAAGGTGAGCAAAATGGTAATGTAGCTAAACAACAGCCTCGCGATACTGTGACTTGTGACAAAGTAAAGAGGTCTAAGGCATACTTCCTAAATTGAATATATAAAGATCCAGATATTTGTCTTTGAGAATCAAGGTATAAACGAAAAACAAGAAAAAATATTTACCACAATTTTGCTAACTCCATTACTAGCTATCAGAAGTTTGGACATTGAATTAGCATTAACAGGTTTTTCTCTTAGTCCACCAATTGATTCACTTCATAGTATTTTATTATGATCATCATCATTATCACCCGCAGTAATACATTTTCTCACAAAGCGTGTGGGACTGTTGTATATCTATGGACTGTATCAGTAATAATGTCCTGTTTGCTAGTTTTTAACTAGAATTTATATGTCCCTTCACCATTTTTTTACCTCTTCAACAGGTAGCTAGCTAATGGCATTACTTAACTCCACAGTAGGTGAGTTATTTTAGGTAGTTAATGCACGGACATTAATGTCCTGCAGAACTATTGCTTTCATGTTTTACACTGTGGTTAAACTGTAGCTAAACAATCAAAGAAAATGAATACATATTGGACTAAGGGGAGAAAGATAAATTAAACATAAAAACATACTCAATCTAAATAAAGTAAGCTTGATCAGTAATAAGAGGCAATATTAATTGTAGGCTTGCCAATTCTCCACTGCCGTCCCCGTAGCAATGCTTTTTGTTACAATATCCTCCACAAAGATATTCAAGAGTTCTTCCACATTGTGGAGCAAAACAGCTGATGATACAAATCCTAATCTTTTTAGAAATTAATCATTTCTTTCTCATCAGTTTATCCTTAGGAAAGTTATGAAATGATCACCATGTTGTTCTTTCTTCTGTTATCTTAGCATTCAGGAACAAAGCAATCTCTTTTTCTAACTTCTCTTTTAAGACTCACCAATCCCTCCAGAGAAATTAGTATCTTCACCACAATCAGCTTCTAAGAAGCAGGCCACCCCCAGGCTATAGAATTCTGAGAAAAACCAGCCAGTCTCAGTTTTCAAGGTGAGTTCCAAGAAGAAGTAGGGTGGTTAGATAACCATCACCAAATTTCAATCCCAGGAATTCCAATAGCCAGGGCTGAAAATCCTAAACTTTTGCTATCAGCACTTAGTAAATTTCATAATAAAGCTATTCCTGTAATTTGGAAGCTCTGTGCAGCCTGGCGCTGTTGCTACAGCAAAAAATAGACCAAGCGGTCAGCAAAACTAATACATTTTCAATGGGACACGGTGTGCAGTGATACCATCGGTGGGCGTGGTAGGATGTTACGTGATGTCATCATGCAAATCCCCTATTGCCCTGGTACATGGCAAATCTCTTTCAGCCATATAGCTAGACAAGTCTATTATAAAGACAATCTTCCTCAGATTTTGTTGTGGTAATTGTAGGTCCTGGTCTGTTATCCTGTCCTTTCCAGAAATCCACAAATGACATTTTACGCCCCAGTTTTATAAAAAAAATAGGGAGTTTTTGAAGACATCTTATATATTTTTTTGGCAATGGTTTTCAAAGTCAAGCCAAGTTTTAAAAAAGTAGCACAATAAAAGGGCTTAAATTGTCATTCTGGGTAAGTTTATATCTAAATCAATGATTAATTGTCAGTCAATCTCCAAAATAAGAGCTTAATGGACAAACAGACAGATAGGATGACTACTATTACTTTTCCAAGCGTGAGTGCTATGGGTTAATTTTTATTTATTTTTACATATAATAATATATCTTATGGTCATCTAGATATTATATGAGTAACTGACAGTCTAACTATATACTTATAACCAATGACTGCTTGTATTAAATGTATATGGCTTGAATATCCAAAACGATTACGTGAGTGAAGTGTAATATTTCTTAAATTTCGTAATAACCTATTTTTATAATGCACATTAAAATTGCAGTTATCATCTCATCCAAAATAATAATAATAGTAGAAAATTTTCTTTGTTCTAACTGCCAATGTAATATGCTTAATTAAAACTTGATCTGATGTCTCGATTTCTTGCTGCAGTCCTCTTCAGGTGTCAACCTCATTGACCTATGATGAGGACTTCGGCAAGCTGTTGAAATGTCAGATTAAAATTTAATTGAATTATATTGGTTGTTAGAACCAGGAAAAATTAGCTATTAATACACATTATAACAAAATGCTATTATATTTTACTTTCTTCCAACTATATAATTGTCATGACGACAAAATCATAATATATTTTATTACAGCTACTTGAACTCTTGGACATAATAAGGGAGTAATAATACATAATGAATATGTAATTATCATGATACTCTCTTAAGTTCAGTTTAGTAAATTACAAATGTTGTTGTTTTTAGTTGAGATTACCCCTAATGGCCCACTCTATGTTCCTATCAACACACAGAGGAATATCACATGTCGTGTGGAAGGAGAAATTACTATAGATACCTGGAGTATAATTCTGAATAATGGAACTGAACTAAACTCCAGACCAGCATTTAATCAGGAGCCTAATATTCGTGGTTTTACTTCAAGTTATGTGAATGGAGTTCCTAATACTCTTTTAATAACAATAAACACAACAGAGACATCAGTGACAGGATTGAGGTGCTACATCATTGAGAATCTTGTCTTGGTTCCAAGTACTATAAATGTGACTATTTATGGTAAGTAATAATATTTTGGCTTGATATTTAAAGAAATATACTTATGAAAACCTTTTAAGACAAACAAATGACTTGGTTTGAAGTACATATTTACAATTTTAGTGATTATGTCACGTACAGAATTCTTAAATATGCAATCTACAATCACTCATATAGTTTTTGTGCACCAAAGACCAGAAAACACTTTAGATTAGATTATTTTAGTGGCTTATGTCAAGAAGCTGTTCAAATAATTGTTAATTTTAACATTTTGCTGTATCAAAGTGATTTAGAAAATCTAGGCATGTATTTGTGACTACAGCACCACACTTTCCAACAATATGTGACTGTCTACGGGAAAACCGGGCACAACGCGGCGTGCGTAAATATCGAGAAAAGATCGATCGATTTCTTTAAAATGTATTGTTTCAAGCCGACGGAAGGGAACGGTTAGGTTTATTATAGCGGGAACGACTTAAGCTACGACGATAAAACTTGGTGAGCTCAATATCTGGACGCCGACAACTCTGTAAGTGCCAAAAAAAATTTCGAAGGGTGCCACGTTGTGCCCGGTTTTCCTGTAGACGGTCACATAATGATTTAGCAATAGTATGAATAAGAATGTTTAATGTTCGAATTGCATTCGTGCAAGCATCTTCACCGCAATCCCAATGATGAAGGATTAGACTTATGTATTTCACATTCCCACCCATTTGGCTGTCTGATTGGATCACGTGCATAACGATATTGTGAAACCTTGCCAAGTATCATAATGATATTCTTTTGCTGTAAAAAAGTAAGTGTCACAGTTTAATGAGGTCCATATCATCTTTGTACATGGATGATGGTGACTAGCCTTCATCATCCACAACATTTGCTAAGCTTGTAAGTTATGCAAAAAATAATGTAGAGAGCGGAGATTACATTTTTTAGCTTTTATTTCTTCATAGTCTTTCATTGACTGCCTCTGTAGCTTGGGCATATATGTAGGTAGACATCAGCAAACATGTTTGAAAATACAAAATTTTCAGCATTTTTAATCAGAATGTGAAGAGCAAATTGATGGAAAGAATACTCTTCTCGTCATGGACTTCAGAAAGTTTAAAAAAAGTCAATACAAAAACTCAATTTTGATTTTGATTAACACACTATATTAACAAAATAACACCACTGTAACTAAAATCAAATTTACGGTACTAAACCATGCTACAATTACTTGTTAAGTAGTTCTACAATAGTTTAACATTTATTTTTTTTTTTGCAATGCAAGAATAAAATGTATTGATGCCTATGACAGATGATAATATTTTGTGATAATTTTCTAAACTCTACCAAATTATATATTTTTGTGGAGGCTTTTCTAGGTTTGCATAATATATAATGTAGCTAAACGTTTGACATAGTCCTCTAAGTTAGTTATAACATCCCAAATATTAATTAATGCATTTCAATATTTTAAGAAGGGTATATTTATCAGAGCTGAAGTTGAATTAGAATGTCTGTAAAATTATTTACAATTTAATGAAGTCATAAAATTAGAGATAATAATTTTCTCATATTTCATGAATAATGAAATATTTTGCAGTAGACATGAGATTTTTTGTTTGACTCCTTCTAATAATTATTAAATATAATCTAAAGTAGATATGTAACAAAATTTTGCATTTGAGTCCACTCTGTCACAAAACATGTCTCTTAGAAATGTACTTCTGAGGAACTGTAATGACAATTGTTGACAAAATGAACACAGCGAAATGGGTGTATTACACTAGTACTACAAAATTAAGATGTAGTAGTTTGTTTATTGTTGTTAATTTTAATTTTTATGCTGGGCCACACATCAAGCTCATGAAAAATTATTTGTGAAATTTGTGGCACAGAATATGTATAACAATATCAAACAGTAAGCAGTGGCTGATGAGTAAAGACTCAGCCTGAGTTTTGCCATTAGAAACAGCTAGCTACATTTAATTTTAGCCACTCCCAATAGTACAATATCGGATTACTATTTTAGTGATGATAATGGTGTTGGTGTGTGGGTGAGGGTATTAATTAAGGTTAACATATCTGGTATTAACTTTTTTCACATATCAATGATTCTCATCTATGCAACATCCATTTAGTTTAAGTCACTCATTCACACTCAAACTATTGGTTTCCGAACTTCTAATTTAGTGGTCCTATGCACGTAGTAATTGTTAGTGTCACTTATATCATTTTTGTGATTCTTATGAAATAACTGTTATCTTTGTTTTTATTTTTTTTCATTTTATTCCATAAACATAGGCATGATGTATGTTATGTGCACATATGTTCATTTGTTTGTTATGTTCATTTATTTTGTATATTTTTTCCAATTATTAAGTGTCTACATATATATTACACAGTTTCTTAAATGGTGTTCTACTACATAATATGCAATATAAAAAAATAATGGTATTATAATGTAAATTAAGTAACAGGAAATGATAAATTTTTGTAGAATTGTTTTAAAAAATTTAAATTATTAGGTATGATAAGTTGAGCCTCTTTTCTAATTAGGTTAACCATTTTTAACAAAAAAGTAATATTTAGTACATCACCTAAAAGTATATAAGTTTATTAATATAACAATTTCATATTAATTTTTGACAGTTATTCATGAAATAATAATAAAGATTGATTATATTACAATTTAAGGCACAAACATGGTATATATTTTAATTAAATGCTTGTAATATAATCCTTTCATATGTATTTTAGGCATCCCAGATCTTCCTAGTGAACTGGATATACTTCTGAATGACTATTCTTTGATGACATCATGGGATTATAGAATCATTCCTACAGTGTCTGTTAATTTCACTATTACTCTCACATTCTTGAGTCCCAGTCAATTGAAAGACATCACTGAGTATGTGACTGATACTGTCTCCTATAACTTCACACTGGAAGGAGTGAGGACATGTGATCCCTTTACCATGTGTATCACAGCTACTAATACAGTAGGACAAAGTCCACCTTCATGTGTAAACAAGACTTTACCTTTCATACCTTCTACATATGATATTGAATATTCATTATTTAGAGTGGGGGACTCCTACTCATTGAATCTATCTGTACAGGTAGTTACAATTATACAATACATGCTGATTGAATTTTATTTTTCTCTATAAATGTTTAGATGTCAGATTGTCCACTTTACGGTAACAATTTGTTGTTTGCTTTGCTTCAAAGTCAAAATGCTACTCTGCCCAAATTGTCATCACAATTCATTTTATTTAACTCGCTGTCGATGGTTATTATTTCGGGATTAAGCATAAAGTCAGTTTACAATTTAACTATGATATCAAACAACACTTTAGGAATAGCATTCTCTGAATCTCAGCAATTTTGTGAGTAATAAATATTTGCTTGATTTCGCATTTCATTTTGAATAATTATTCTGTATTAGGTACAAATGACATTGAAGGAGTTAACATTTGTTCTACAATAAGGACTGGAATATATAACATATCATGTGATTATATCATAGGATGTAATTATAGTGGATGTTCCTATGAATTATCATCAACTAATGGTACTATCAATGGTTCTATAATAGGAAAGAATTATGAGGCAGTGGGTATTGATGTAAACACACAATATAACCTCACTGTGACTGATATTTATGGAGATGTGATTTTAATACAACAATTGTATGTTCACATTATTACCTTATGTTTACCAGTGACAGGTCAGAAAGACACAAACAATGTTTTGTGGTAATTAGTATTCAGTCAATGTTTAAATGTAGGTGCCGAAACTACTATTCTCAGTACTACATCAATTGATAATAATAGCTTGTTTTTTACATCTGTAACAGTTGGAGTATTGGTGCCTGTTTTGATAATTATGGTAATGCTGGTGGCTTCTGTCACTTTTATACTTTTAATCCGAAATGGTAAGATACAACAATATGGCAAGGATTATTATTACATGAATGATTGTGTTGTCAAATAGATAAGTTTCCAGGTGGAACAAGAGGAAAGTAAGTATACAACAAATTTATATGTCTATGCTTTATTAAAATTTACTTTTATGAAGATCTGATACAAGGAAAACAAAAGCTGCAGATGTACGTATACAATAAAGTAATATCACTGCCTGAAAAGTGTTCATTGACAACCATAATAAAATTGTATATTAATATATGTATTGATAACTACTTTAATAACCTCCAGACTTGTAAATTTTTGTCAACTCCAATTACCGACATCGTGTACTGACTATGTTAAGGTTGTCAATGGATGGCAGTGTTTATTATAGCTCATGTGTCAATAAAATTCAATTTTTGTGTTTGATCTTATAGAGTTGTACAGGCATTGTTTATGTTCATTATTGAAAAAAAAAACATGTTACAATGCATTACTCTCTTTAATTTAATACAAATATAAAGTAGGAAGAAAAAAATATGTGAAAAAAATATGTTTATGTTCATTATTGAAAAAAAAACATGTTACAATGCATTACTCTCTTTAATTTAATACAAATATAAAGTAGGAAGAAAAAAATATGTGAAAAAAATATGTTTATGTTCATTATTGAAAAAAAAACATGTTACAATGCATTACTCTCTTTAATTTAATACAAATATAAAGTAGGAAGAAAAAAATATGTGAATTTTAACGAGCTGATATTCAGCTATTTTGAATTTTAATTTATTGGTCAAAAATATATAATTATAATTAAATATAAATGAACTGAAAATTAATTAACTTGGCATATAAAATTAGAAGGAGGATAAATAATAAGTTACATGCTTTCACGTTATATTTAGATTTCTCTTCAATATGACAACAATGTATCATATGGTGTAGTAAATGTCATATCTACTCCATCAACTGATGACTTCAACTGTGAGACTAATCTGTCATATGATGTTGTGGAGAAGAAAGATCATTCCGTTGTATCACAGTCTAGTCCAGTTCCACTTTATGAAAGTGTACAATAGAACTAAGTTAGATATTTTATGACTACGATTTTTTTGTTAATCTTTATTAATATTTTGGTGTTTTTACAGTAAGTGTGTAGTACTTGATCTAAAATCACAATTTCTTATATTTTTGTCAGTATAATGCAATTTGTTGAAACATAAACTAAGCTTTAATTTGTATCATGTTGTTTAGTCTTTTCATTTTCCTAAGAATGTATATGATGATAGCAAAGAATTTGACTGCTTTTATTTTAATAAACATACAATTATTGTAGATCTTGGTAAAAACAATTCAAATTTTTGTGTAATACTTATCTTTACAAGAGTATTCTGGATGATCTGTTTTGGTGACTCTTCAAACTTTATATAATATTAGAAAAAACTTTCAATATAATGTATAATTTTTGTCACAAGTAATAACTAGCTACCATATAATGTTGTGAAGTTTTTTGTATGACCTACTTGGATGAACTCATTACTATGAGACAGTGTAGTGTGAAACAGTGGTTTGCTATTGTAAAGCATTCATATGTGAAACATCTGAATCAATCATATAATCATAAACAACTCATTGAATAGGAAATGATAGAGAAAGTGTATGGAACAGGAAATACAGGATGTTATATAACTGATCTCAATAATTAAATACTAGTATGATTTAGATACCACAAGAACATAAACATAGAGTTTTTTTACTATATTTTTTGTATCATATATTGTATTACATAATCATAAGTATACTTAAGTGTCTATATATTATTGTTAACACACCAAGCATTCTATATTCCAGAAGTAAACTTTCAATATGATGTGAACAATGTATACAAAACTTATTGGAGAAGGGAAATCTTACTTGTTTAGCTTTCTTTATACAAAACAACTTAGATAAACTTTTTGGTAGAATTCAAACATCACATGGACAAAATCTATTACTCTTGGATTATTCTGTGAGCCATAAATCCCAGTGTTATGCCTTAGTATAGGTATATAATTTGAGGGTAGGTTCACTTCACTAGTTTATATTACCTAAGAATGTTATGAAATTTAAAGTCCTGCTAGCCACGTGCATGAACATCGAAAGATCAATCATACAACTTTTAAAATGAAATAATTAGGTCTATAAATCAATAGAATTGACAAAGAATAACTATGATATTGAATTATTGTGTATGTCATGAAGGATGAATTTTGTGACCTCAATGTATTTATAATTAAAATTCACCATAGAAAGAGTATAATAATGTACCAATAGTAAACTTTATTATTAATCCTGACTGTCATGTTGCCCACAATACTTCCTGCTAGTTCATTTACATACATACACCACACTTAAGTAAAACTTTGGGAAGCTATCATGTTTACAAAACTTGTAAAATTTAGCACAATAGTGCACTAATAGTTTGTGTTATCAAGTTAAAGTATAATATTCTATTTGATTTTGTTCTATAAAGTTGCAAAATAACATTTTTAACCACTTATCATTATCATTTCTCACTGTTTAAAGAAATTGTTCTATTTCTATTTGTAATTCTTCATAACAGTGAAGTAAAATGATTAATCATTACAATTAATGATTTCTTACTATAGACTTACTGATATTTTCAATCAAGTTAATTTAATTTTATAAAAGTAACCATTATTTATGTAACATTTATTGCATGAGTCAATGTAATAAGGCCAAATATTTCACACAACACAAATAACAAGTCAGCTAGGCCAGCTGTGATTACTATTAGCCTATCATAGGGTAATGAGCTTGGAAATTTAGCTTGAGGTAGCACTGTGATTATGTGAGTGATTGTGTACCTAATAGTAACATTGTAAAGTTGTCTAGCATGGAAAAATAATTATATAATATAACTGTACAATAACTGAATTGTTACCTGTTACTCAAGATTTAGTATGATTCTGCAGTTATTTTTTTTATTTCTCAGACAAAGTGAAATCAAAGTAACAATTACAAAAATTTTTAACTTTACTGAAGAGATGATAAACAGCTAAAATACTGAACATGACACAATAGAGTCGAGTGTCTAATATTATTTTTATTATTTTGTTATATTTTTATTGAGTTGAAATTTTAATAACATATTTACATTTACATTTGTACATATACTTCATATATAACGATATACAACCTGGAAAAGTCAGTGAAGTTGACATAATTATAAACTATCGTCCTGAAAATGTTGAAGTCACATTACACTTACTTTATTGCTTAACCAGGTCCAGCAACAGTAATGTTGATGTCTTACTACAGTTATTTTATTGCCCATCCAGGTCCTAGTAAATAGAGACCATGCCCAATAATTACAGGGTCAAAAACTTCATAAATACTGTGGGTCTGGCCTCCGAGAAGAAAGTGGAGAAGTGGAGAAGGAAATGAAGAAGGAGGAAAGAATGTTGGAACTGAATTGAGAACATAGTTGACTGTCATTGTTTGTTGTTGTGCATACATGCCCTTATATGTGTATAATTTTGGTCACGTTTCTGATGTGGATGATTTCGTGTGTTTGTATGTCCTTTCGTGTTGGCGCACGTGCGTGGCCTTGAATAATAAATAGACGAGCCACGCACGCGCCAAGTCAGTCCAGTTTGATTTTCAAGAAAATAGAATTAAGACTGTCCTCTTGGATCAGCGATTGCGTACACGAGCTCCGTTGACCCTAGCGCCATAAAGGGACCGGATAACTTGAGGCGCAAGAGCAGCCATCTGGATTCTGGTGGCAGCGTACCTCCGGGATCTGGCTGACGACCGAGGAAACTTAACCGCCACCTCAGCCGACGACCTATTCCCCCACAACTGGCGGCAGCGGTGTCTATTCTACTGTGATCACCCTACAGAGAGGAGACTACGACGCCCCACACCATTGACCATCGCCTAACTTTTGGCTACAAACTGAGTTTTTGTTTTTAGAGCGCACTACACGTGGTGCTAGATTTTTGTGACCGTTATTTTCACCTTTTGTATTTTTGACCTTTGTGTCTTTTTGACCTGTGTGTCTTTTTGACCTGTGTGTTTTACCTTGTTGTCATTTATTGATTGGCTGTTGTTTATTGATTTCTGTATTTTCTTTCTCCCTGTAGTTGGTTGCAGATTCTCTGAAGTCCACCGTCCCCGTTGGATGAGTCAGAGGTTACAGCCGGAAAGAGCCTGTAAGAAGAAGAGAGGAGTTGGGAAACAGTCGGCGCCTGAAGTTGCTTCGTTGGACTCGGGCGTGTGTGAGAAATATAGTGTTCTTGGTAGTATCGGTGGTGGAGATAGTTGTGTGATTACGTCTGGTAGCATCGTTGGTAGTGGTGACATTACGTCTGAATCTAGTTTTAGTGACTCAACCCCTGTTTGCTCTAGGGAGAGTCTTGAGACTGTTAGGGAGAATATGGATGGTTCAAGTGATAATGCATTGGAGACAAGCAGGAATGATAATGGTAGGGAAGATAGTGGGATGCGAGGTAGTGAGCGAGAGGATGAGAGTGAGGGAATGTTTCTGTCAGTGTCAGACATGAGGAATTTGTTGTCGTCACTGTCGAGTGCTGGTAGGGTAATACCACCTTCTGTGCCTTCGCATTCTGATCGGACGCGGCATGTCATTGGCCTGGCTCCACATAAAGATGGCATTGACATAGCCAAATACATCCGCAAGTTGGAAGCTGACCTTGCTGACCTAAGTGTACCGAGACGTGAGTATAAGACGATACTTTACCAAAAGCTTTCTTCTAAAACGGCTGCCTCTATAGTGTCTTCAGTTGACCATGCTACATGTTCGTATGAGGACCTAAAACAGATATTGATCGACTCGCTGGGCTCTGGGAAGACCTCGCTGGGTAGCAAGCTTACCGCTGAATTCAATAGCGACGTGCGTAATATGAACCCCCTGGACAAATATGTGCATTTGAAAGGTCTTATCGATTCAGTAGACATGACCGTGCTTGAACGTTCGGATATTTTGCTTTTCTTTGCTATGGCTATTTATCGAGCTAGTCTTACCGCTCAACAGAGTTCAGTGATGGATGGACGTGAAATTGATACGTTCAGAGACTTGAACAAGCTCGCACTCTCGTTGCATTCTACAGACAATGACCGGTCTGGAAGCGCTAGATGGCAAGGGCGTGGTACTGGCGATCCAGTTAAGTGTTTTAAGTGTTATCGTTTTGGACATAAGTCGTTTGAATGTAGGATGGGGAAGGATGAGTCTAAGCCAGTGGTCTGTTATACGTGCCATCAGCCCGGACACAAGTCACCTGATTGTCCTAGTAAGAGTCAGAGTAACTCTAAGGATAAGGTTATGCAGTATGAAGGAAATAAGAAGTTGGGTTTGAGGTCTGGTAGTAAACCGTTCAGCAACAATTGGGTGGCGGTTCAGGGAGATACACCTTTAGTGCAAGGGACAGTAAATGGCAGTGAGTGTTCAATAGTCCCTGATACAGGAGCAGAAGTTACTGTTGTTCCTGGGTGCTTAGTTTATGAGAGTCAGATACTGCCTGATAAAGTCGAGGTGAGAGGTGCTACTGGTGTCCCTGTGAAGCTGTGTACGGCTGAGGTCGTTTTTGAGATAGAAGGCAGAACCTTTAACAAGAGAGTTGCCGTTGCGCAGGAGGGTATGCTCAATGGTAAAATCCTTTTTGCCGTGCCAATGGATGATTCCATGGCAAAGCGGCTCCTTCTGGGTGCCGCCCCTCTACCTAAAGACCAGGGAAGTGGGGCGGGGCACTCCGGTGATACCCCGGACACTCAGTCATCCCCTGAAAAGGATGCAGCCTCTGCTGTGAGTGCTGTTGGGGTGGTGGATGCCCTGCAGTCTGTCTCTCAGCATGCTGAGGGGTCCCAAGTGAATGTTGTGACTCGGGCTGGATCATGGCTTGATAGTCTGTCCAACGAGACTCACAACCGGCAGGACATGGAAGTGGCTAATCTAGCTCCTTTTGTGGAGGAGAACCAACCACAAGCTGTGAGCAAAGAGAAAGTGACAGATAGTAATGTTGCTGGCGAGTCTGATGACAATGTTGTTGGTGTGTCTGATGTCTCTGAGGGACCGGTTGATCTGGGTTGCCCTTTACCTGTTGATATTTCTGAAGCTAGTGTGTTAAAAGGTCAGATTGATGATGATGAGTCTCTAACTAGTTGTAGGGAGTTGGCATCTAAAGGCATGAATGGTTATAAGTGGTTAGATGGGTTGTTATTTCATAGTGTTGTGGATGATGTAGGAGCTAGTGTGGATAGACTTGTAGTACCAGGTGCTCGCAGACAGAAAGTTCTCGAGTTGGCACATGATAGATGTGGCCATACTGGGGTTAGAGGAATGAGGAGATTGCTCCAGCCAAAATTTACATGGCCGGGCATCCATAGTGACATTATAGCATATGTTAAGTCATGTGATGTGTGTCTCAGAATCAATAAAGCTGGCAATAGAGCAGCTAAGCTAGTGGAGAGGCCGATAGTTAGTGTTCCATTTGAGTCGGTGGCCATCAATATTGTGGGGCCACTGCCGAAAGCCAAGAAAGGTGTAAGATATCTGTTTACCTATGTCTGTCTGGCTACTAGGTGGCCAGAGGCGTGCCCAATGCGCACAGCATCAGCTAATGAAGTGGCTGAATGCTTTGTGAATGTGATATCAAGGACGGGTATACCCTTGAAAGTATTGTCTGATAGAGGGACTGTCTTTTTGGGTCGTGTCATGAGTTGTGTTTGGGAGATGTTGGGCATAGATAGAGTAGTCACATCACCATATCGCCCGCAAAGCAATGGTGTTGTGGAGCGGATGCACGGGACGCTGAAGCCCATGCTTGGTAAGGCCTGTGAGGAAGGAATAGACTGGTCAGAGTTTCTGCCGTTAGCACTATTTGCTATCCGGCAAGTGCCCAACCGTGATGTAGGCTTCTCACCACACCAGTTAGTGTTTGGCAGAAACGTTACGGGCCCCCTTGATATTTTGTATTCAGGGTGGGTGGATAGAGCATACGAGTGTGTGGATGTTGAGGAGTGGGTACTTAAGCTACAGGATAAGCTTTCACTTTTGCATGATATGGCAGTAGTGCATGAGAGTGACAGCACGGCTAAAAGATGTCTATCGTTTAACAAGAATAGAAGTGATCGTAGTTTGGAAGTGGGCTCCAAGGTACTTGTTCGTATCCCAGGATTACATGCCTCATTGCAGGCATCCTGGGAGGGGCCATACACTGTAACTGATAAGGTATCCAGAGTCACTTACAGGGTGTCTAAGGGAGATGGTCATCCCGTGAGGATAGTTCATTTGAACAATACTAAAGAGTACAAGGAGAGAAGTGTGTGGGTGAATGCTGTGTCTGTGATAGCAGAGGAGCAAGGTATTTCTGAAGATTTGGATGCTAGTAAAGCAGTATTGAGTTCCGAGAAGTGTGAGGGTTATAGAGAGGATGAGTTGCAGAGTGTGGTGCGTAGTGTAGAAGAGTATTTTTCTGATGTCCCTGGTTTGTGTACTGTAGAAAATGTTGTATTAGGCTGAGACAGGATGCTGATGTGGTTAACTTGCCACCTAGGCAAGTGCCAGTGGGTATTAGAGATGAGGTTGAACGCGAGATTGAGAAGATGTTGAAGAGCGGTGTGATAGTGAAGAGCGATGCTGAGTGGGTGAGTCCAGTGGTGCCGGTGAGGAAGAAGGATGGGAGTTTGAGAGTGTGTGTGGACTACCGGAAATTGAATACTAGGACACCCCTGCGTCGTTTCTGGCTCCCTTCTCTGACGGAGATCCTGGAGAAGGTGGGGCCTAGTTCCTGTCTGTCAAAGCTGGACCTGACAGCAGGATTCCACCAGATTGAGGTAGAGGAAGATAGCATGCCTTTTACATCGTTTGTGTGCCCCATGGGCAAATTTATGTATTGCAGAATGCCGTTTGGTTTAAAAAATGCCCCGGCAATTTTTCAATCTGCAGTGGAGGAGGTTTTGAAACCTGTGAGCGGTATGTCGAGAAATTACATTGACGATGTCATTGTGTTCAGTGAGGATTGGTGTAGTCACTTGCGGGACGTAAAGAGTGTTATTGAATGTTTGGGCAAGGCTGGGTTGAGGATTAAGAGAAGAAAATGTGAGTTTGGCAGGAGGTATTTGGAATATTTAGGTCATCAGGTGGGGTGTGGTATGGTGGCAGTTCCAGAAGCTAGGGTGAGGGCAATGGCTGACTTTCGTAGGCCAGTGACCAAGAAGCAGCTGCGGTCCTTTCTGGGGAGCATGTCATACTACCGGAAGTTTATAGATGGCTTCGCCGGGATGTCTTCGGTGCTTACCCCGGCTGTGTCTCTGTCTTCGCCAGCCAGGGTGGTGTGGACGGAGGAGATGTCTGCTTCCTTCACCAGGTTACGTGAGTCGTTGTGTCAGCGTGTTGTGTTGTTTATTCCTGTGCATAATGATGTATTTTTTTGTACACGGATGCATCCGGAGAGGGAATTGGAGCTTGCCTTCACGTTGTGAGAGGGGAGATGGATCTACCAGTGGCTTTCTTCAGTCGTCAGCTGAGAGGGGCGGAAAAGAATTACTCTGTGACGGAGTTGGAGACCCTGGCCAATGTGTCAGCGGTGAAGTACTTTGAGTACTACCTGTATGGAAGGACGGTAACAGTTTATACTGACCACCGTGCATGTGTGTCTCTCTTAAGTAGCAAACATCTCAACAGACGCTTGATGCGTTTTGCCTTGAAGCTGCAAGGAATGGATCTGTCTATCAAATACAGACCAGGTGCCATGATCGGCAATGCCGACGGACTAAGCCGCCAGAGCTGGGATGACTCGGAGTCCATCCCTGGTGGTTGTCAGCTTCAAACTGCGGGTTTGAGCTTAGCGGGGGGAGATGTGGGTCTGGCCTCCGAGAAGAAAGTGGAGAAGTGGAGAAGGAAATGAAGAAGGAGGAAAGAGTGTTGGAACTGAATTGAGAACATAGTTGACTGTCATTGTTTGTTGTTGTGCATACATGCCCTTATGTGTATAATTTTGGTCACGTTTCTGATGTGGATGATTTCGTGTGTTTGTATGTCCTTTCGTGTTGGCGCACGTGCGTGGCCTTGAATAATAAATAGACGAGCCACGCACGCGCCAAGTCAGTCCAGTTTGATTTTCAAGAAAATAGAATTAAGACTGTCCTCTTGGATCAGCGATTGCGTACACGAGCTCCGGTGACCCTAGCGCCATAAAGGGACCGGATAACTTGAGGCGCAAGAGCAGCCATCTGGATTCTGGTGGCAGCGTACCTCCGGGATCTGGCTGACGACCGAGGAAGCTTAACCGCCACCTCAGCCGACGACCTATTCCCCCACACATACTATATTATTCACTTATTTTGATACAATATTAGTAAAATGTCTGCATTTTGTTTTGGACTGGATACATAAAATAGATACAAAAATGCCAAACAGTATGACTTTGCTTCTGCATTATATTATTATTGAAACTAGAATAAATTTAGTTAAAGAAAATTTCTGGTATCCATGTGCACTTCAGTACCAATGGTTGGATGAATAATAGACTAACTCTTGATTATCTCAGCACTGTTATTGGGTCGCTTACTTTCAATAAACGTCTTCTAGTCTGGGATGCATATCGGTGTCATACAAGTGAAGCTATAAGAGAAGAATGTAAGAAGCTGAAGCTTCATACTGCAATTACTCCCGGTGGCTGCACAAAGTTCATCCAAGCACCTGATGTTGTGTGGAATGCTTGCTTCAAAAGTCATATGCGATCTTGCTATGATACGTGGCTGTCTGAGCCTTCCTTGCATGAATTTACAAAAGCAGTGAATATGAAGGCTCCTTCAAGGTCTCTGGTATTGAAGGAGGAGAAGAAGATGAATTTGAGAATGAACTTTGTATTGAAGGAGGAGAAGAAGATGAATTTGAGAATGAACTTTGTATTGAAGGAGGAGAAGAAGATGAATTTGAGAATGAACTTTGTATTGAACGAGGAGAAGAAGATGAATTTGAGAATGAACTTTGTATTGAAGGAGGAGAAGAAGATGAATTAAATGATGAATCTGAAGATTTAGAGACTAAAAATGAAAATTCAGATGAAGAAGTAGAGATCTAGCTAATCACTGTAGTGATTATTGTGTCTATTCAGTATAAACTCAGTGCTTGCATTTAATTATAATTGTTATAACTATTGCATTTCAATAAATTGCTTGCAATGATTAAAAGACTAAATGAACAAGTTACAATATTAATATTAACTATTGGTCTATTGGTTCCAGAAGTTTTTTCAGTTTGTCCATAGTCTTGGTGGAGTTAGAATAAAAAGTATATACACATGGTACTTCCAAACCATAGCCAAACTTCCTATGACCTGTGATGCAGCAACTCATTTCATTTCCTCGTTGAAGGAAAAACCAACAAAGTCCAGACATTGAATGTGGCACATGTCCAACAACAATGCCATCATTGATAACAGCAACTGCATGTTCATCATGGTCATTTCCACCTTCTGTTCTTACTTGTAAAACCTCTCCAACTTCTGGTGTCCAAATCGCTTTATAGATATGATGGCCCTCACAACTCTCACTTTCTCATAGCTTGCAAGGTGACTGCCCAGGCTAGCCATACCTGAAAAGACAAAAACAGAAGCTATTTTCGCCAGAAGGTCAAGGTTTATTAGATATAAATTCCCAATACAAGCCCGACCTCAATTAGAAGCCCAATCTCATATAAAAGCATGGTCTGAATAACGTTAATTCCTAGAATAGTAGCCCGGGCTTCTATTCGAGGAAATACGGTACTTATGTTATGTCAATGTTATACACACCTGTGTAAACCAGTACCTATACATAGGAGAAACACTGGTGTATACTAGATGAGTGACCCTGGTGCTTCTCACATGTATAACAAAGTAATATTTATGTTATACACCGGTGCATACTGAAGATTTTGCATTGTGAAACTTGGTTGTGCAGAGACACCCAATGGGCTGTTTTCAAAAGTTGCATATGTATCATACAGAGCTTTAGTAATTTTAATATTTGTGTATTGACTTTTAATACAGTCCTCATAACTAGAGCACTCTTATTCCTGCAACTAGATTATGTATGTATATGAGTATTGTGTATGCATACACTTCCCAGTCTACTCTACCTTGCCTACTGTGTCCTTTATCGTGAAGCATCTATCACACGCTAAATACACAATTTCTCTTCCGAAAACTTTGCCAACAGTGATACTTCACTATTGAATCAAGACATCAATGATTGATATAAGTAAATTACAGCTACTAACCGATTGGAGCATGTTCTTATTATAATATAGTTATTATATAGCATGGGTGAAGAAATAAAAATATATTGCTTAGAGCAACTAACTAGATACAGAGTAATGTGAACAACCACGTAATAAGGATAAATGCAGCTATTGCCTTTAAAATTTCAAAATTAGGGCAAACATACTTTGTGTCAAGCAACAACTAAAAATGGGAGTATTATAATATAGTCTAAATTTTTTTTACCATTTTAATTTTTAGAACAGAAATTTATCTTTGCTAAGTGCCTGAAATTTCCTCACATAATTTTGAAACTTCTAAGCATTGCTGGCACACTCAAATTTCTTTAACCTGGTTATTTTTTCATAGTTATTAAATTGAGAGATATACACTAATATTAAACATGGATGTACATTGCTCAACATTCCCGCTAACAATGAGGGGGGAAATGCTTGTAGTGTAAAGACCAAGTAATAGCTACTTGAAGGAAAAATGAATGTAATAAAATGTAAAAACATGTGACAGTTATACACATGTTTTTTCTTTCATTGCATATACTTATTTCATTTAGTAGCACATGAGTATTTTATTCTACTCTTCATCAGACATTAGCTACTTTCTTAATTTTTATTTCTGGTTTCAAATTCAGTTGTATTTTTCAAGCTTTTTTTAAATAAAATTTCAGATATGCACTATTAGCTTGGGTCTTGATGATCTTGTCATTTCTTGAAAACTTGTATAAGTCCTAACCACCCTCGCAGCCGATTGAAATGAAAGTGTTGGTAACACTTGTGCATTCTCCTTCTCGTGTGCTCATGCTTACCCGGAACATGCAGAGGTTAGAAAAGAGTAGGAAGAGTGTCCTGAGGTGATGGGCAAAGTTTTTTTTAAGTTGATCGAGGCGATTTATACTACTATATATCGGAGAGGAGTAGCTATTGTTGCCAAAAAATTTTTTTGTAATAACAGATTATGTATTTAACATGAGCAATGAAGCTAACTGCTTTATGAAGATTTCTTTCATGATAAGGTTTATGAAGTTGAGTAGCTAATTCAAGATTCATTTCTTCATTTAACATTAAATGAAGGCTTAATCATCTAGATGACACAGCTATAAGATTGATTATTCTGAATCTACAGTTGTGTACTTGGCAGCAAGTTAACCTTGGATTCTGTCACAATTTATTGAAGACAAAAGCTTGAAATATTACTTCCATATAGCTATAGCAATCTCCACATGATTCTAGTTCAAATTACTCAGAGTATTATTCATTTCTTAATATTTTATTGATTGGCTAATCCAGAAGACAAGAATGAATTATTAGCTATATCTACATCTACACATTTTACATTTTTTAATCCCTAAGAATTACCAAGTTTGATTGTTTCTAAAACAAGGAATAATTCAATACTTCCTATATTTTCATGTAAATCATTACAGTCTGTTTCTAATTTACTTTAAATAATAAACCATACTCTAATGTAATGATGTTAAATTATTATTTTAAATAATACAGAAAGTGACTCCATGAGTATGTGAGAATGCAGAAATTATTGTAGGTATTCGCTGAAGGCACCAAGTTTCCCTATCACAATTGAATTAAATATACGGCTACTTAAATAAATTCTTCACATATATTTTCACATTATTTCACATTATCTAATTTCTAAAAAAATTCCAGGCCTGTAGTATATTTTCTTGACACAATGCCATCTGTTTTGTGTAGCTACTCCAAAGTGACTCTGATCATGAGTGTTTCATACAATTCTCCTTTGCTTTTCATATCTTCTACAATTAATGTTGGACTTATTGGATTTGGACTTTGATCCAGGTATAAGTGTGGGGGAAGGTGGGTGGGGAACAGTTTACAATTACAAATTAAACAAAGGTATATAAGTTTTTTGCCTCAAGTAGATTCTGCTTCTTTAATTCCATGTTTTGCATGAGTGTCATATCTTTCACTACTTAACTATTACAATAAACCCTCTCATAGCAAACTCAATGATAATTGGAACTACCATTTTATTGTACCATTTGAAAGTGTACACTTTAAAGATGCCTACTTTTCATGTACACTTTAAAGATGCCTACTTTTCAAGCAGAAGTGACATTTGCATTAAGGATGGCATTGCACTTTTGTTGAATTAAGCGCTATGCAGCCATTTTTGGTTCATGCAAGAAACCAATGATGGAATACATGATTAATGATTGAGAGAGAGGAGAGGTAGTATTGACAGTCAACATAGATTCTGTAGAATTTTTAAGAATCTTTCTAAAATGATCTAAAGCAGGAACTGTTAAAGTTGAACAGCTAGTTTGTTTGATCACAAATTGCAATTCTACAGAGAATAAAAAACTATAAGTATTCTCTTTACCGCTTATGTAATTAGGTAGAGTCATGTGATCATTGTCAGCACCAAAACAAGCTAAAGACGTTATCGGGTACACTCTACCTTATTCCAGTCAAATCCAAGTATTCCACCAGATGATCAGCTGGTGCCTCCAAATTCACATAAGTAATGTGTGTCAATTTGTTTGCCTTCATATTTTGATCACTGACCAGGGAAGATGATTTATTAATTGATTTTTCAAACTCACCACAGGATTTCTGGTGTTTACACTCAAACATGGGATTCTCATTAATTTTAGAAAAAAAAGAAGAAAGACTTTAAGCTAAGCAAGGTTATCTAGAAAAAAGAAAATGAGTATAACTTAATTATGACTTGCATAGCCACAGATTTTAATAATAATATAATGACCCTTTTATTTCTTATTGCATACGCTCCAACTTTCAAAAAAATTCAACAAGGTGTGATTATCCACAAAAATAGTTTTTTTTCTTTGTAGGCAAGTTGGTTCATTGAACTAGTATACTAATGAATGTCGTGATGTTCGAGGTTCAACAAAGCACTTGCCCAACTACATGCATTTCCAGCAGAAAATGAGGCTACAGTGTTACCTAGGATTGAAACATAAATTAGATAAGAATTAACATTGGGACAGAGGTACTTTTTAGGTATGTGGGCAATGAGAGTGTGACTTTAGTGGGTTGGGCACTAGTAGCATAGGCAGCACTGCAGGTAGTTGTGGAAATTTACTAATACCCCCCATTGATGTCTTGATTCAACATTATCACTGTAACTGACATGAATAGAGGTGTTTTACTGGAATGACAGGATCAACAGCGATTAGTAGTGAGTTGAATATAACTAAAGCACAGGAAAACTTAAAATATACCTATTATCAAAGCAAGATACTGCTCAGAAGAACGAAAAGGGTGGCAAGGTTTAGCCTGTAAGGCTAGGACCATACAGTATCAGCAGATGTGTACCCAAATTTACGGCGGGATACCAATATTTCCGGAAATATAGGTACGCCGGGATACCTAATTTTACGGGATACCCATATTTCCATGACACTGGTTTTATTTTTCTGAAAGTTGGCAACTATGGAATTCTACTAGTAGATTGCGTAAAGACAAAGAAACTTAACTACCATGTCTAAAATGAGGTCACCAATTCAGCACTACTTTGTTCCTGGTGCTGAACTCTAGACTAGTACCATTATATTATTTCTAATTATGTATAAATTAAATTTTCAAAATTCAATGACTATATCTATCTGGTATCGGCCTCGATTCTAGATACAATATCGGTTATCGGCATATGTATAATCTTCTATCGGTGCAACTCTAACAATGTGTATAATTTACAATAATCAACTTAGCCTAGTCTACGACACTTTCCACAGGATTTAATGCCTGGATTGTCCTTGCAGCAGCGACTATGTGGTATGAAGCATCAAAAGCTGAGTCTTCAGCTGCATTCATGTTTTTGTCAGGAGTAGTAGGAATGTTTGTGCAATGAATCAGATTCTGAAGTTGATAAATAGTTCCTTTCTCATCAGAGAAACTTGTCTTATAGAGACAGCCCCAGATAGCCTAAATAATATATATTTTTACTATGGAAAATATATAGCTACTAAATACATTTATTTTAACTGCCGTAGTATCTGTGATAATAGTTCAAACGTTTAGGCTCTGTGGAGCCTCATCAATGTCTTTTTTTTTTAAAGTGAGAAAATAAAATAAAATTTGTTACTATTATTTAATTTTTTTTTCTCACTTCCAAAATGGCACTGATGAAGTCCACGAAGTCAGATTATTATTATTATTATCATCATCATCATCATAGTTGTTTTATTTGTTGTGTTCATTTAGTTATGTTAGCATTACCTACCTTCAAAATGGTCATCCTAGTGAGCCAATCTTCAACAACTGGTATTATGCCTTCAAAACAATCAGCACACTTCACCTCAGTATCTCATAACAACTGCACTCCGCATATCCTCGTTACAGTCATCTGGTGCCCTCTCTAAAGGGAATAGGAAAAAAAAGTGGGAGTTGTTGAATTTTATTGTCTTACCATCTGCTAAGGTAGTTTCTTGCTCCTCTACCACTGCAGGAACTAGGGACATATTATAGTGGTCCAATATATGGCCCATATCATCCAGCTTATTTTCATTGTACAGTAACACGCCAAGTGGTATCTGTACAACAAAAATAGTAACAAAAACAAATAAAAAGGACTATACAACTCCCAATCTAAAACATTGTTCTATTATTTAGGAGTTTCTTGCAACAAGACAAATAATTTACAAACCACTTCTGATTTAAATGTGATTTCTTTAGCGTCTTTATTCGGCACATGGGCAGGAAAAGTTTTTGCTTCCCCCTTAAACTCCACCATGTACTGAAGAAGTAGCTATGCTGTATAAATTGTGACTGATATTTAACTTTAGCAATAATATTATCAAGATGTTTACCCACCGAGCTATTAGAAGGGCCAAATCTTTCTTCAGTGAGCATAAATCCATAACTGATGGAAGGAGAACACTAGGATCTGGTGTGACAAATGGTGAAATGTCATCAGAATATTCAGAGAGATTCAACCTGTCTTTAACTGCATAGCCATGAAAATAAAGCCGAGACTGTACATGGTGACGTTCTAGCCGCTGAAATGATGGCTGGATGTTTTTATCAATATTGTCTCCCACAAATCGATATCCAAACCATGTTGTGTCTTTTTTGTCTTGGATCTGGATAACATAAATAGCCATAGGCCCATATAAAGTCACCAGTATGCACTGGAAAATAAGGTGCAATAGCCAATTTTTATAGGTAGTTAGCTCTTATAGTTCTCTATAGGTTATGTTGACAATTAAAAAAACTTGTTCTGTTGTGGTTGCCCACTTATCGTGAATTATAGTATCTATTCTATTTATACTGAAACACAATATCAAAAAAGGATTGAAAAAGGATAACAGTATCAATTTTTGATTAGTTACAAATTACCAGGTCATCAATTGTCTCAGTATCACTATATCTGTTCTGTCAGGAATGCCCATGTGATATCCATTATCAGATATGTCCTCATTACAATCTACCGAAATAGGACTGAATGTAGGAGCTTCAATATTATCTTCATCTAAATCCTCTTCATCAATTGTTGCCAATGTAGCTGGGTGAGTGGTAACAAACCAGGGTTTGGGGGTGCTCTTCTGTATGACACAACAAATTGTATATACAGAGTAGTATGGGATCATGATTAATATTATTTTGATATTTTATTATTGATATTATACTGACCATTTTGAATAATTCAGCATAGATCAATATTTCTTCAGTTTTAAGGGAGGAGACCCATAGCAACCGTTGGTAAGGCTGTGGGAAGTGTTAAGTGCTATCAACCACGAAAATCTACCACCCTCACCTGGCTCCGCATGCATCTCGCAAGCATAACCCCCGCTTGATATATTAGCGCGCAAAGCGGGTCAAAAATCTCGAGAGTCCCTAACCTCAGTAGCCTTACTGGTGGGTTAGCTTTGAACACGTTGTTGTTACAACGAAATTGATTGATAGATTGATATTGACAGGGGAGTGGTTGCTAAGTGTTAAAAATTGATTAGGCAAAGTAAAGAAAAAGGTGTCAAAGAATGTTAAGAGAGGTGGTAATAAGAACAAGAATAGTTTCATAGTATGTAGCGTTAAAAAAACTAAATTACACTTGATGATCCAGTCATTGTCAGCTGTTACTAGCTAAGTATACAATTATGAAGCTAAAACACTTAAGTTCAAATTGAAATATTGTTTTATTACCACTTGGGTGTATTCCTGACTAATTTTTCTTACCAGGTCAAGTGTACGCTGATAAGATATACAGATATTAAGTGGCTGCAAGTTTGAGAAGACCTTCACACCAAAGTGATCAATAAGTCACAATTTAAAAAAACAAAAAAAAAACAATTATAACTAGTGGTGTGCTTGAGCACAAATGGCGAGCGAGCCTTAAACTACACTATTGTTAAATGATTGATTTTAACAAGTAACACTCAAGCTACTAAAATATAGTCAAGTTTTTTAATTACGTACGCGGTAATGGGGATTCAAAGCCATAGTAACCGCTCCCAGCAACTGTTTGCATTTAATAAGAAGCAACAAAATCAAGTCACTTTAGTTAAAGTTTCCTTTGTGACATTCTTAATAGTAGTTGTAACGCACAATACTTTCACACAACTGAACATACCTACGCAAGACTTACCTTCGCGGTTCGTCTAGTGGACAATGAATTTACAAGTAAATGCTGTTGAGTAGGGCTTATAACTGTGACAAATAGCGACTAACTCGAATAGAAATGGAGCTCCCATAAGTATTTGCGTTTAAACTGCACCCGCAAAGAATTCAAAGCAGTAAACAATTCAATTTCTAAGGTAATACGGGTAATGGTTGCTAAACCGGAGGATTCTGTTTAGTGAAGTTTAGGACGGGGTCGAACGCGGAGCGAACACAAAAATACGGAGGGTCAAAGTACACAATGACATACATACGTCCAAACATATACATAAATAAACTAGTGGTGTGGTTGAGCACAAATGGCGAGCGAGCCTTAAACTACACTATTGTTAAATTTGATTTTAACAACTAATACTCAAGCTATTAAAATAAAGTCGAGTTTTTAAATTACTATGAGGTAAAGGGGTTTCAATGTCATAGTAACCGCTCCCGCAACAGTTTGAATTGAAAAAGAAGCAATAAAATCAAATCACGTTATTTAAAATTTTCTTTGTGATATTCTTAATAGTAGTTGAAACGCACAATACTTTCACACAACTGAACATACCTACGCAAGACTTACCTTCGTAATTCGTCTAGTAGACAAAGCATTTTTAAGTAAATACTGTTGAGTAGGGCTTATAACTGTGACCAATAGCGCATTAACTTACCACCGCCACTAACTCGAATAGAAATGGAGCTCCCACACGATTTTGAGTTTTAACTGCACCCGCAAAACAATTCAAAGCGGTAAACAATTCAATTTCTAAGGTGATACGGGTATGGTCGCTAAACCGGAGGATTCTGTTTAGTGAAGTTTGGGACGGGGTCGAACGCGGAGCGAACACAACAATACGGAGGGTCAAAGTACAAAATGACATACGTACGTCCATATATATAAATAAACTAGTGGTGTGCTTGAGCACAAAATGGCGAGCGAGCCTGATAGTTAGGTAACATAGTATGTATAATGTTGCAAACACTATAATAGCAGTTATGACATTTGATTTCAGCAAACAAATACAAAATCACTCTCTTACCTTATTAATAGTAACTTTTGTAGTATCAAACATCAACCATTATGATAATCTCAATCACCAGTAACTCTTGAACAAGCTCTCAGCTACGATAAAAAATAAACCAGTGTTATTATTTGTAATTTTAGCCAACAAATATGGAATTACTACTTACATCATTCTTGAGTATTGATAACTTCTGTAGTATCAAATTGAAGTTACTTGACCATCTGAATTACCTTGAATTCTTGACAACAAGCTCTCACCTACAAAAACAAAAGACAATCAATTTTAGCACACAAATACAAACTTACTTTCTTACCTCATTTTCTTGAGCAGTGGTAACTTTTGTAGTACCAAATTTGAGCCAATCTGACTATTTGAATTTACCAGTCACTGTTGACTAGCTCTTAGCTACAAAAAAGAAAGGCCAGAGTTAATTTTGCATATTTAGCTAACAAATATGGAATTGCGTACTTACCTCAGCTTCCCTCGAGAAGTAGTAGCTTCCTTAGCATTAATACTACGGCATTCTGACTACCAACGGCTCTTGACAACCAACAACCGGCACTCCGTATCCCCCCATAAAACGGCGAAGTTTTGAAATGAAGTCTGGAAAAGGGTCTTCAATGCCATAGTAACCGGTAGAATCTACTTTTTGTTTCTTGAAAAGCAAGCGTTTTCGCCTGAATTTGCTCACACTTCTGCGCTTAAGTATAAAGTAAGGCTTCCTTAATGCTGTAGTTTCAGAATAAACTGGGGTCAAGCCTAAAAAGCCGTCTTTTTTGGAGAAAGTTTCCCGCGAGCGCGTTTAAAGAGCATACGTACCATCCATACATACATACATATATATATACTAGTGGTGTGCTTGAGCAAAAATGGCGAGCGAGCCTGATGTTAGGTAACATAAAACTAAGTATTGTTACTATGTTTTAGCTTAGTTCATGCAAACACTTGATAATAGCAGTTATGACCTTTTATTTCAGCAAACAAATACAAAATCACTCTCTTACCTGATTAATGGTAACTTTTGTAGGATTAAACATCAACCATTCTGATAATCTCAATCACCAGTAACTCTTGAACAAGCTCTCAGCTACGATAAAAAAATAAACCGGTGTTATTATTTGTAATTTTAGCCAACAATATGGAATTACTACTTACATCATTCTTGAGTATTGATAACTTCTGATTGAAGTTACTTTGACCATCTGAATTACCTTGAATTCTTGACAACAAGCTCTCACCTACAAAAACAAAAACAATCAATTTTAGCACACAAATACAAAATTATTTTCTTACCTCATTTTCTTGAGCAGTGGTAACTTTTGTAGTACCAAATTTGAGCCAATCTGACTATTTGAATTTACCAGTCACTGTTGACAAGCTCTTAGCTAAAAAAAGAAAGGCCAGAGTTAATTTTGCATATATAGCTAACAAATATGGAATTACGTACTTACCTGAGCTTCCCTCGAGAAGTAGTAGCTTCCTTAGCATTAATACTACGGCATTCTGACTACCAACAGCTCTTGACAACCAACAACCGGTGTCGTAGCATTTGGTGACCCCACCCTACAGTGACCCCCGGTCACTGAATCCTTAGTTTTTGGTGACCGGGGTCACTCTATACTAGGACACCGTGACTCCCTGGGGTCACCTAATCCTAGATTTCAGTGACCCCCTCCAGGATATGGTGACACCCCCTCCTAGGACATAATCATAAGCTCTGTAGCTGTGGCTTATATCGCCTAATCCTTTTTTCTTTTTCTTTTCATTACATATTACTGTAGAGCAGTTCATCTCTTGTTTGACCTTAAAAAGTAATCTGTACAGTATACAGTAGGATTTAAGCTATCTGAATAATGTTAGTAGGGGATGTTCAGAAAGCTGAAGTATTTGAATAATTGAGCATCATAGAAAATGGATTAGTCTGCATGGGCTATGGAATTTTAAGTGTTCTTATAGCTACATAACTGAAGTGTTGGGATAGTTGTTGTTGTTTTAATTTATGAGTGACTACATATGCAATTTATGAATTGATCAAAATAAATAAAACAAGAAAAAACAAGAAATTCAACATCTTCCCTAAAATAGTGAACTCATATACTATTATGCAGTGAAATAGTATCAATAGCTATGTACTTTTATCAATTATGTCTTGAAAAGAGCAAATCAGATGTTAGGCACATGATAATTTTAGTTAGCAAACAGCTAAGCTTGGTAAAGCTAACAAGATTGAAATTGAACAAAGGCACACAGGTTGTATTGGTGATTATGCACACACTAACAAACCCACATACAAAATCCCATGTAAGAGCTGGTACTTAAAGGAAAAGAATTATATAATACTCCAATTGTAATGACCAAGATATCAGTGTTCAAAATACATTCATGTACTTAGTAGTGGCAAAATATTAGCCAGCAAAAAAAAATTTAGAAATGAATGAAATATAATAAAATGTTATGAATTGTTTCCATTTTCCATGCAATATTTACATATCCAATTCCCAGAAAAGTCATTATTAATTCCTTCAATACATCTTTTGTGATACCATTCTTCACAGTCAACACACTCCACCATGTCCCCATATGTTTCAGGCATCTTGCAGCAACAGTATATATCAAGGTGAAAGTATGGTAATTGGGTTGTCTTTCGATATCCTTTCTTGGATAGAGTAGGAAAGGCGAACAATTTTTTTTTCCAAAAACAATAATTCAAGTGAGAACGCATTTTCTTTTGATCGAATTCTATCTCTTCAATATTATTGCCTTGAAGTAAGTGAACAGCAAAAGCTATAGCAAACAAGCCGCAGTCACTTCCACCTGACTGTTGCTGAACTCGTAAAACGCGAACTGGAAGATATGTCTCTCGTCCATCATCAACTTGATTATCAATACATTTTCTATAGACTTGTGCTAGCTGGTGAGTAAGACAAGAAGAAAAGTCACTCGAGCATTTGCTGTCTGCAATAGTGACTTCTCCCCCAATAGTTGTTGATACCATCCAGTGATTAGCATTGATATGATGAATTTGAAGCGATTCACACCTACATTCAATCGGAGTAAATCGATCAACTTGTGAAAGAAGAGTAGATTGGAAGCCAGCAATGTCAGGATAATCTCTTCGAAGTAGCTCTTGTGCAAAATGAATATGTTCATCATTTAGCCAATCTCCAGATTTCAGTGTTTGCCTCATTGCTGCTGTGTACCTTGAACCCTGCAAACATAATACATACAAAAAAAATCAATCAATCAAAGCATAGCAAAGTCATAACAATAATTACATTATGAGCTATAAAAGCAAAGTAACCAAATTTATTGTTTCAACATGTACATGAACATAAATAATGATCAACTCTAAATTTCATCGGCTGCTGGCTTTTTTCTAAAAAAATATATACATAGCTAAAAAGCAAAACCTTCTTTATTAGTTCTACCAAAATTCTTTATAATTTGCCATATGTAATTTACCACAATTCTGGCAGATTTCTTTGTACATGACCTTTGACCCTTATAGACTTTCAACTCCTTCTGTATATGAAGTGATTCCTGGGAATTTACTTCCATCTTAATTTTTTCAGTTTTTTCCATCTTAATTTTTCCAGTTTTTTTAATCTCATCATCAAAGGAAACTTTGCAAAGTGGTTTATTTTCTTCTTGTGGTAGAGCACCATTTACCTGACATGCTGGATTGTAATCATTATCGCACATTCTTTTATTGGCTGGAGTTGAAGCTTCTTTGTACAATTTGAGTCTATCAACATTAATAAGGCTTGCCATAATGGAATTTGTTTTCAGGTTTCGTAGTTGAGCAAGTTTATCTTTTAAAGTGACTATTTCATACGGACCCATCCACTTTGGTATCATTTTGTCTCCCTTCCTACAGTCACGTCTCGAATTTCTTAAAAGAACACAAGATCCAATTTCACATTCCTAGGTTATAAAAAGCATAAAATTACTTCGCAATAAAGAACAACAAGCACATACCTTATCCAACTTTCTCTTCTTATCATAATCTTTCTTGTATCTTTCTTGGGCCAACTGAATATTACTTCCAGTTTTACTAAACATTTCATTTTGTACTTCCAACATTAGTTTCATTTTTTCTCCTAGCCCCTCAAACTCCTCTATTTCCTGATCTTGAACTATTGGATTTTTTACCTCTGGTCCCCTTTCCAATTCTACAGGTAATGTTGCTTTTCTAGTAATATAAACGGAGCATTGCATTGTCATTTACTAAGAGCATGCTCAAAGCTCAGTGTGACAAGTGAGCTAGCCCAGCTATTAAAAATTGTCAAATATTTATGGTACAGGATACAGGGTTTATTTCAGGGGGGCAAGGGGGCTTTC
>WLWD01005175.1_pt1 | contig 33786 bp, 23 predicted proteins | sample 6712731 | NCBI WGS metagenome assembly WLWD01 (sample SAMN12718690, study PRJNA576275) | sponge metagenome | isolation source: marine sponge | host: Mycale hentscheli | place: New Zealand: South Island, Marlborough, Capsize Point | collected 2014-11-01
TCCCATGACTTGTGTCATGGTTGGTGACACACATAGCAAGTCAAGCTAGGTTTCTGGTCTTCAACCCTGGCAGTACACTCAAATGCACAGTGACCCCATCCCTGACACTTATAGCATTTAATACCATTGTCCCTCCTAGTATGCCTTGCTTGCGTCTTCACCTGGCTATCTTTCAAAGTGGTTGCTACATCCATCAAGTCTGTGGAATTCTCAACCTTAGCAGCATTCATCACACCTTGTTCCAGTCCACTTAGAGCAACACTAAAAAATCCCTTGGTATAAAATAACTGCAGCTTCTTCCTTGTGTCACATAGTATTCCCACTCTACCAGTCAATGCCTGAACATACTTTAACCTGGCCACCCTATTCATGCCTCTGCAATCTGATTCCAACTCCGAAAACAGTTTCATCTCTAAATCCTTAAGTCTCAACCCAATCCTTCTTAAACAAGCCTTATTTTCGTGGATCAAGTGACTTGAGTCCACACCCAAGCAGTTTAGTCCTATTGGAGCTAGTCTGGCATAACCAGACGCTTTTCCTGCAGCATCGCGATGCGGAAGGTAAAGGGTCTGGCTACGCCAAGAGAAGAGTAAAGTTAAAGTTTAACAAGAATGAAAGTTTGTCCTTCTAATCAGCTGGCAAACTATTTATGGAGAGAGAGAGAGATATGGAAAACTAAAAATCAAGCATTTGACATTATAAGAATTATTTTACAATACATACTACAATTGCAAATCTGTTACACTATCACATCTTACAGACCTCATATATTTCATATAGTTATGTCAAAATGCTAAATTGCTAGAAATTACATATTTGTTAGCTATGTCAAAATACTAAAAATGCTACGCGTCTTGCCGCACAGGAGTCATGATTGTCTAGTAGTTGCCATTGCCGCGTAAGTGCCGTATATTCCAACCTCGATTCCAACTGATCCTAATATCGCAAATGATGGAGTAACTCCTTCAATACCAATTAAATATTACTCAGTATGGTGCTTAGCCTAGCATCAGTCTCTCTCAAGTGAATTAATCTATGCGCTGTTGTTTAGGTTTCACACACTTCAGACTTGCTCTTAGTCCCGTGGTGTTAACCTTTCACCAATAACTGTAAATTATTCTTTGTTGAGGCAGGTGAATATGTTCACTATGCACTCACTCGTATGTCATGAGCATTGTCATAATTTTCTGGTGGTGAAGGAGTCAGGTTGTAAGGCTGTGAACCTCTAGGAGTCAGGTTGTAAGGCTGGCCTCTCTCCCCCTATCAATACAGGTGGTATCAGATGATGACAATAGTGTTCAGCCAGAAAGTGCTCCTAAACCTGAACCAAGAAAATTTTAGAGGGAGGAAGAGACCAGACTACTACATAGAAGGAGCATCAATGGCTACCTGGCTTTCCATTCAAGAAGATAAGAATACTTCATCCGTTCATTTCAGGAAATATACCCATTAATGTGTGTGTTAACAAGTTAAAGTATTTGAGTTGAAGCTTCATATCCAATTGACTATCTGGTCATTTAAATTTTTGAGGTTACACCACTCCTCTAAGGATATGGCATTCTGTAATCTACAGCAAAACAAGTGGGGGGAGGGAGTTCAGTTCCTCTGACAATCAAAGTGGGAGGGCTAAAACCTCCCCCTATCTCCACCCCCTCCCTCCCCTTTTAATTCATTATTTTGATGCATAATTTAGTCGGTTAATATTTGGTATGTAATTGTACTAGCTATTTCTCTTCACCTTGGTGAGTTTTTTTTAAGCAAACTTAATAGCTAAATGTAGGCCACACAGCTGCCTAAGATAATAGCAAGGTAAGATAATCTTCAATTCCCTCCCCCCATCTTTCCTCCAAAGCTATTAAGTACCTCGTATAGGCATAAGGTCTAGTAACTTGGTGTGAAAAGCTCTGCTACTGTATACTCTATCTATAGAATACAGAATCGTTTAAATTTTAATAATCTTCACCGCGCATGCGCGAAAGAGTTCTCGTAATCGTCCTGTCCCTTTGTCTGCCGGTGCCGATTTTTTTTTCACGCTCTGATGTAGGACATTACTGGTAGTTACTAGAACCAAATTCTTTTATTGTGCAGTAGTCTGCCAAGTGCTAGAATCGAAGTTTCAGTTGAAGCTACCTGTGAGTGTCCCTCGCATGTTTAGCTTCTCCGTTCTCGTATGAAGAGAGCATTAAGATACATTTACCGTTAGGTGTACGCCAAATTACATTATTATTTTGGTCTGAGAATAATAGCTCAGTTCGTGAATAGTGTAACATTAAGGTTTCCTACATTTGGTTTTATTTGCTAGTGTTTGGAGGAGGAAGGAAACTACAGAAGGGGAGGGGGTTGAGGGGCTTAGATTTGGGCGTGGACGTTCGCTACAAATAGGTTGTTCTGCCGCGTTATAAAAGAAACAAAAATTCATCTAACAAACAAGAACTTTTGCGTGACTATGCTTGGGGCTAATATTTTTTTGCTAGTGGAGCTCATTTCCACATCCTCACTGGTGGTTTCTCAGGAACAGTCCGAACACTGGCCCGACAGCTACAGCGTATGGCCGTACCTACACGTGTACCCGCCGACTAATACCAGTATTGACCAGAAACGCTGCGTGCCCGGCGTAGAGCAAAATGAGACGTGTCCTCTCCACGTCCTACTTATCACATCATTTGGAGGTTCCTTCGTCAGCAGTGGCATAATTCCAGCCATCCACCAATTGGCTTTAGACCAGATAAATGCAAGAGCGGACCTTCTTCAGGGATATACTCTGCACTATAACCTGATGGATTCTCAAGTAAGTTGATTAACTAGCTTAATACTATTGTACTATAATAACTAATAAAATAATTCAAGTAGGTAATACTAATTAATGCTTATTCTCTAGAAACACACTAAATACTAGTTGAGGTATTGCAAATACCATTTTAAGTAAAGTTTTAATGTCAAACAAAATGTTAATTCTAATAGTCTATGTATTACATTTGAAGATGTAGCTAATGAGTTGGAACTAGTTGCAAAATTTATCACTTCACAATTTCTTTCTCAGCCTTTTTTTTTTTACTCTAAAGAGAGAGAATACATCTAGTTGCAAAAAAAATTTTTTTTTTTACTGAGCATTGATGTCAGGTCAAGGTTTATCCTAAATAAACTTAGTGTGAAGGTGAATGAGGTTATAATAGCAACAAATTCAAAGTGTTGGTTTCCTCCTGCACCACTTTCCAATTCTACCAATTCAAATTGATCATAAGGCAATTGTGATATTTTGAATGAGTCGATCGTACCATAGTAATGTTATGACTAATATATTACACAGTGTGATCATACAATGTCCCTGGATGCACTACATCATGGCGTACTGTCTCCTCCGACAAAAATAGCTGTCATTGGATCAGGATGTTCAGTTGCTACAGAGCCTGCAGCTGAAATATCTCATTACTATAATTTAACACAGGTAATTATAAAAATTAAAAAATTACATTATTATTATTATTATTATTCTTCTTATTATTATTATTAGCTATTACGTGATATTTTGAGAAAGAGTCAATCGTATCACATGTTATGACTAATATAATTACATAGTGTGATCATACAATGTCCCTGGATGCACTAAATCATGGCGTACTGTCTCCTCTGACAAAAATAGCTGTCATTATTATTATTATTATTATTATTATTATTATTATCATTATTATTAATGTAGGTATCATGCACATCAGCATCTATTGAATTATCAAACAGGAGAAGATTTCGAAGACACTTTCAGCACTTTCCTGCTGACATCAGCTTGGCATATGGATTTTTTGGTATAATTGAAAATTTAAAATGGAGGAGAGTGACCCTAGTAGTACAAGAGGAGTTTCTATTTACAAAGGTATATTAATAAACGGAGTCATGTAATACTATTTTGGAGGATTAACATGCTAAAATTAATAATACTTAAGTGTATGTGTTTCAAAATAAAGTGTAGAATACTGAAAATAACGTTGTGAAGTATATATTTATTATTATTATTATATTTCACCCTAGATATCTTCACAACAACATTATTTTTAGGCAGCCCATCCTGTAGCCGTAATTGCTGCCAAGCTCATTACCTTAGTATTTGTAGCAACCAGGCCAAGCTTACAGAGACCTTCTCTGGTGTAGCTACTCAACTGGGTTAGAGCAGCTACTAAAATATCAGCTGGTGGGAGTGTGGGTAGTCCCTACAACCAACTTTAGCTGTTATAAGTTACCAGCCCTATACTAACTACAGCAGTAAAGATATCTAATGCTGAATATACCCTTATTACACTTGTCAGGGTGATATGGCAAGATATTTCACTCTCAGGCTTTATTCTCACTTGCCTCTGGCTTGTTCATGAAATATTTAGCCATATCACTCTCTGACTCATATTATTATATATGTGTATTATATCATAATTATAATAGTTCAAACTGAGATTTAAACCAGACCATTACGTATTGCTTAGCTTGATCCAGCTTTCATTACAAATGGTGCTCTTACAGTTGATTCTGTGCTATTTGTTTGTGATTATTACTGTCTTTTTCAGTTAGTGCTATTATTATATCAAGTATTCAATAAAGTGAATCAAAGTTATTACGTATGTTAGATGCACTCAATTGTATTATCTTTGACACAATTTCATTTAGTATAAAAATGAAACCAGAGGTTACATCACTGAATAAATTCGTTGTTTTTTTTAATAACTTTGAATTACATTATATTTTATTAGACTATTAATGAATTGAAGAGATTCTTACAAGTTAAAAACATAACTTTTCATGAGATCAGATATGCCCCTCATCTTGACTTGTTCAGTGAAGTAAGATATACAATTTCTAGATCAATTATCTTATTGAGATTTATTTTGTGTCGAACATTTAGGATCAAAATTCTCGCATTTTTCTGTTAAGTATGTATCCTCCATTTGCTAGACAAGTATTATGCAAGGTTAGTTGCAAATATTATTGCATTGTATTATTAACAACACTATAATTAACGGTATAAAGTTACAAACATTTCTAAATTCAGAATATAAGCTTTGCAGTAGTGGTATTGTTATTTATCTAATCATGATTGTTTGAAAATAGTAGAATTAATTTTTCAGCCTAAAAAAAGTATTAACAAATTGATACAAGTAAAGTCACTGGTTATAAGCATATAATTGGTATAAAATTAATCATAACTAGCTAGCTAGTGAGTGAAAATGAATAAGATTTTATTTTTACAAATGAACTGAAGTAACTAATAACACGCAATTACATACATACAGGCATACCAGAACAACAGAAACTTCAAGTATCCTCATAACTTGTTCCTCATAAATGGCTGGTTACCAGACGACTGGTGGCTAGGTACACCAGAAGAGCAACAGATGCTTGAGGACATGTTTAAATGCACAGCCGAACAAAGGAAGTCCCTGGTACCTTACACTTTGTCAATTCTGAGCTCAGGAATGGTCGTGGTGAATTATTCTGCAACTGCTGACAATGGCATAGTAAGTAACAGCACGGAAAAGCCTTATTTTTAATATAATCTTACTATATGACATTAGCAAATTACTCGAGTTAATATCAATACATTCTATTCTTAATACGTAGACTGGAAAGGAAATGACTCAACTCTATCGTTCATACTTTGCTGCTTCAAGAATAAACATCACGGATGTGTTCCTATTTCAGCTCTGCTACGATGCCACTTGGACACTAGCCAGAGCCTTGAACAAAACCATTAGTGGCAAGTTCTTCAACATATCATTATTTTTTGATATTGTCATATTAAAATTGTATGTGTTGTTGTTCAGATTTAAGCGATGATGAGGATTTGATAGAAAAGTTGAAATCCTTTAAAATGGAAGGCAACACAAGATTTGGTCTTCAGCATTTTGATTACAACAATGATGTCATAGCCACTAACATACACTCTCATTTAGCAAAGACTAATTTTACCGGAATTGTGGTTAGTGATAGTGTGTTTCTATGGTATCCTTGTCAATGTACTGTGTTAATAAAGGGTAACATATCATTCAATAAAAATGGAAGTAGAAGAGTTGATTCAGCAGAGATAAGGCAGTTCAGGTTTCAAGGTAAACATTTCACTTACAGTTTATCACATCTTAAGTCATATAACGAAGTAAGTAATATAATAAACATATGTATACACATACCAGGTGATAATGATACCATTGTTCCAGTGCTGATTGGTAAAGTTCGCTGGGACGAAGAGTTCAACTTTGTTGTTCAATATTATGAAGATCTCCACTCCATATGGCCAGGTATAAAAAACATAAAATTAGATGTATTCTCTCTCCTTGAGAAAGAAATTACGAATATATAATTATACGAGTTAAAAGTCTCTAATACATATGGAATACTAATATGCCATTAGCTATTAAGCTAAAAAATATTTAATTACAAAATTGGTGAATGCATATATGTACAATACAGAAGGTGTGCCTTATGATGGTGTACCCACGGATACTATAGTTACCATTCATTTGGCAGTGACCATAACGATGATCATAGCAGCTGCAGGTGGAGTATTGTTTACACTTGTATGTCTCACATATAATATGTATTTCAGGGAAAAAAGGTAATTTAACTGCTTACAAATATTTTTTACCAAGTATTCTATTACGGCAGTAAAATTCTTAATACATTTTGTTGTAATTCTTATGATAATACAAAAAATAGCATTAAGATAAACTAAAAAGGTATTATTTGATGTTTCCAATTTTTCATTTGGTTATAGCTATATAGTGATAAATTTAAGTAATGCAAACTTTCCATACTTAGTTTCATACTGTTATTTTTGGTTGTTGTTATTGTTGTCATTATATTATTATTTTATTTTTATTTTTTATTATTATTATTATTATTATTATTTATTTTATTTTATTTATTTTATTTTTTTTGCTACAGAGTCATTCGTTTGACCAGCCCATATCTGAATTTGCTCATAGGGATTGGAGCAGTGGTAATATATCTGAGCATGTGCATTGGTGTTAGTCCTGCAGTTAGTACTACCAGCAAACTATGGCAATGTAGTGTAAGTATTAAATGGGAATGTTTGTGAAGCATGGGGAAAACTTCTTGGTTTTTGGAGCAAAAGGAGAGCATAACTGAAATAATGCTTTAATTTGCAAAACTTCCATTTTTCTTCTTTACTCAATTGTACAAGCCAGGCACAGGATTTCCATTATGTGAAGAATTATTAGAGAGTTCTAAAGTTTTGGGGCACTTCATTTAAGGTAGGACATATTTGCTATCGCACAGGATGAGATACAAGCAAGTCAGTAAAATTCTAAGTTCAACATCCCCTATTCTTGCTTAACAATCAAGATATTGCAAAATGTTTTCCTTCTTCAAATAACAGAATAATGAATTTCTTCATGTTTTACCCCCAGCTTAGGTTACAAATACACATTGTTCGCTAATGACACTTTGCTTTCATTGGGCGAGCGAAGCAAGACTCTCACTAAAAAGTCTCAATTGAGATTTTGGTATATATAATGCTTATTACATGAGCCAGAGTGTGATATGGTGAAATATTTCAGGAGCAGGCTAATTTATTTTCACGAGCCAGAGGGAGTGAAAATACAGCCTGAGAGTGAAATGTCTTGCCATATCTCTCTGATGAGTTTAATAAGTGGTTTATTCTACCCTAGATATCTTCACTACTGTAGTTTTTACTAGGAACTTAACTCACAAGGTATAAAGTTGGCTATAGGGGTTCCACAAACCCCCAGCTGTTATTTTAACAGTTGTTCTAAACCAGTTAGGTCTCCCCCAGGCTACTTTAAAACGTGAACATTACCGCAGGCGCAAGAAATTCAGGAGAAAAGACTTTGAAATAATGCTAAGAAAATTAAAAAAAGGTAAAGAGTTACGGCGACAGGAGGATGGGAGAAACTTTTGCAGTTAGGTCTTACAAAGTTAACTGGGTTCATTTATTCTTTTAGAGGTGGTAGTAAATTAACTTCATCAATGCACTGTTTGTCATAGCTATACACCTTACATAACAGTTTTGTTTTTACTTGAAAATCCAGAGTCCAATAGTCAAGTCACTAAGAGAATACAACGTAATGTTTTATCTACTGGATCTCTGGTGCAATAGAGCATTATGAACGGAGGTTACTTTGGAGATGTGACCAACTTAAACAGAAACCATTGGTTTATCGATCATTACCCATATCATCCTTGGAATTTGATTGCTTACCCCTTGAAAATCCTTTGTCCAATAGTCAAGTCACGAAGAGAATACAATGCAAGTCTTGTGCTGGTATATCCAGTAAACAAGTATGTACAAAATTGTTGTGTGTTGCTAAAGAATAGCACAAATAAACTAAACTAAAATATTTAACTAACACATAAAAATTATTTGCAGCTAGCATTCAAATTTAAATTTCAGTCAGACCAGCTCGCTCGCCACTTGTGTTGAAGCACATCACTAGTTTAATCACAAAGCAATTTTTTACTTTCATAATACAATCAAAGAGTTGGGTGGAAACAACGCTATACTAATGTTTCCCAATAAATCCCAACACAAGTATTTTCAATTATGCTGCAAGCTTTAATTACCTGCCAAGTAACACATAATGCCAATAATAATAGCAGACATGAAGCGTAGCTTATTGAAGTCTTTTTTTGTGTTAATACTTTATTTATTATAGTTAGAGACTTGGCTTGTTTCAATTGGATATTCTCTTTGCTATGGAACTATAGTAGCCAAGATGTGCAGGGTGTACTACATTTTCAATAATCCAACCTTGGCGAAAAAGGTAAGTTTTTAGACCAGTACACTTCCTGATAAATGTTTCCACATAAAAATATATTCCAAATACAAGTATTACCTACTTTAGAAATATTCCTGAAAAAACACAAGTTTAATGAACGAATTAGTCAAATGATCTAATTTTGTAATTTTAGTGCCTTTTTTTTTTCCTCCATTATATAGCCAAAAAAAGACTGGAAGTTGGCTGTGTTTGTCTTATTCCTAGTTGGGATTGATGTAGCCATCCTCTCCACATATACTCTAGTGGAGGGATTGCAACAACAGCTTACTCCCAGCCGGATTCCAAACCAAGAAAGTTTTAAACAAACTCGTGGAGTAAGTTTAATCTGCATTGGTCCAGACTTAAATTCACAGTATATTTTGACCTTACAGAAATTCCAAGAGACCTTCCACTATTACATATTAGTCTGTGACTCCAGGAGCCGCCTCATTACTTTAGGTTTTTTATACGGATACAAAGCCCTGCTTCAAATAGTTGCACTTGTGTTTGCCATGTCCATTCGCAAAGTTCGCATAAAGGGATTGAATGATGCCAAGTACATAATTGCTGCTATATACGTGACCAGTATCGTGACTACTTTGATATTTGTGTCTACTTATACTCTAATGAAACTGCCTAATGTATTTGCTGTGGTGCTCAGTGTCTGCTTGTTTGTTGGGACAACAGTCATAATAGGCTTGGTGTTCATACCTCCAGTAAGTGTTATGCAGGTTAAAAGAATTAATTTTGTTATTATTATAACTAACTATAGAGTTCTGAATATTATATGTGTATATATATATATTATATAGGACTAATTGGCATATTGTCTCAGGCACATTAAAGCACTAGGAATAATATTATGGCTATTTTGATGTTACTGACAATAATGTATGCTGCTGCTGTTAGTTATTATTATATATTTGTCATATTTTTAGATGTTGAATCACATTAAGGATCCAGAAGGAAAAACAATTTTTCAGGAGTCAGGTAGTAACCTTAAAAATACCGTAATAGCAGATAAGGAAGGTGATTCAGTGGCATCTTTGAAGTTAAAAATCCAGCAGCTGGAGCAAACTTTGGTAATAACATAGTATTAAGTTAGTTTTTGATCTAACTATAACTACATTGCAAATTGAAGTATCATTATAAATGCTTAACCACTTTAACAGTAGACTCTTATCTTTGGTAACAATTGTAACTAATTCTATAAAAAATTAAGGATGTCCCAAACAACTTAATTATTCGCTAAAGTTACTAATACATAATACTTGCATAGAATTTTGGCACAATTATAAATATACCTCTCTTCTTTATTTATTATTTTCTCATTTACTTTGTTCACAGAAAAGCTTAACAAGTTAAAGAAAACAGTAAAGAATATGTTCAAAAAAAAAATTTTTTTTAAATCTTTACAAAACTACATTTAGTGTGTGCTAGTTTATTTACATACATTTTGTATCAATACAATGACTTGATTTTATATATATATATATATATCAATACTGTGTGAGAAATATGAATTATATTACATGACAATTACATATGAAATTAGAGAATTGGTTCAAATTGACGCTATCATAATTATCAAGAATATTGGTCATCTCAAACATGTCCCATAAACATAGCTACATACCCCTGAACCACCACCCCCCCCCCCCCCCCCCCCCCCCCCCCCGTGCTATGCCCCTCTTTTGCTCATTAGAATATTGGATATAAGTTTTGACAATAACTACATATGATTGGCTCACAGTGTGCAGTAGTCACTTTATAAAAGTGCTCAGGTAATCTTAACATTATTTCAGCCATAGTTGGGATTATTAGCTAATGTTGTAGCAGGGATTTCATAACAACTGCTGAATATTATGTGCATACCTAGTATCATGAAATATTATTATTTCTTATTTACAAAAGTGTATCTAAATATGGTAACCAGTACAATTTGTAGCTAGTTACTTTCAATCCAGCTCATTGTACAAGATTATCATTTTAGCTGAAGAAAGTCCATGGACCGAAAATATTTTAACTAAACTGTGCTATGTCAAACGAATCTACACTTTAGCCAAACACTTTATCAGAATTAAAAAGCAATTAATTGTCTGCCTTTTATTTTAGGTCCGTGGAAGATTTTGCTGTCAGACTAATAATATTCAATCAAAGTGTGTGGGCTTTAGCTTCATTCTAATATTATGTTATACAATTTTTGCAATGTTAATGCTACTAGGATATTCCCCTTGAGCTTATATTCATGTGAAAGGTGAGGCTACATATTATAACGTTTAAATTACATGAGGTATACTCAAACTAAAGTAGTCTGGCACCCACGCCAGCTTATTGATTGTGCGTGATGGCTTGCTCACCAATTGTGCTGAAGTACATCATGATTATATGCATCCAACACAATAAGATTGTCCTTTAAGGTTTAATTCCAAAAGGGGGAGCCTCAACAAAGATGATTTTGCAACAGAATAAAAGATACGCCAGGTGATATCTCTTTGCTTAATAGTGTACATCAGAGCTACAAAATTAAAGAAATAGCTATTCCATGTACATCAGAGCTACAAAATTAAAGAAATAGCTATTCCAGTGTGTTGATACACACTGGAAATTATCTCTCACACGATTTTGTTTAATCGTCTTATAACATCAAATCGTCTTATCAACTCACAATATCTTAGCTAATTCCTGTGATATAGTCTGCCATGACTAAGCTACAAGAGCACCAGTATTTATCAGAAAGATGATGCTAACTTACATTTCACACTTAAATTATTTCACCTCCTCTGCTTCTTTCTCCTCTTCCTCCTAACTTAGACATGTCAAGGCAAAATATGCAACTTCCACAGGCAGGTGAAGTGCAACTAGTAGCTACATATTCCACAAATTTTGAATGGGCTCACTAAGTAAATAATTTTTATTGCCACTAACTAACTGAGCCCACCGCCACAAGAAGTAGAGCCAGCGGTATCGGGGGAAAACCAGTACCAGTGGACCACACTTGAACGCTCGCGCTATTTTTGGTGCATGCTCACTGCATAGCGTCTAGCATCTGGAGTGAGTATAAAAAGAGCTTGGTACTCCATAACGCTGTCACTTAGTTGGAATTGGGTTTCGTTACGGGTTGTGATCGTTTCTTGCGTTACTGTTGAGCTATTCTACGTTAATCGACTTCTACACTGTGAACTGCTACTGTTCACTACCCTGCCATGTACGCGGGAGATAGTGAGAATTCGATTGTGGATCGGAGACAACTTTATCTCCGCTGTTGTTCGGAGTGTATGCCCTGTCCACAGGCTCTAGGGTACATTCTAGGTAAATCCTTGGAAAGTGGTACTTTTGCCAAAGTTAAGGCTGCCTGGTCGCCCTTTCAAAATACAATGGTGAGACAATTGAAGCCCTTGAAATCTAAATAACTTCGTTATTATTTAAAATTTTACATTCAGATTGCCATAAAAATTGTGAAGAAGACTGAGGTGACTAAGATTGAGTTGGAAAAGTTTCTTCCAAGGGAGATTGCTGTTCTCCAAAAAATTTCCCATCCCAACATTCTGGATATCTACCAGATTGTAGACACTGGTGAAAAGTGCTTCATTGCATATGAACTAGCAGAGAATGGGACACTAATGGAATACATGAACTTAAGGGTTCGCCTTCCCGAACAGGAAGCTCACTTCATTTTCTGCCAAATGTGTGAAGGTCTGTCCTATTGCCATTCTTTGGGAATTTCTCATCGAGACCTAAAAATGGAGAATATTTTTTTCACTGCAACTATGGACATCAAAATTGGAGGTATGTTTGTTGTTTGTTTTTATTCCTTTGGTAAGCTATTAGTTCTTATATTTAATATAGATTTTGGTTTGGCTCTGGACTCACAGCATCAGATAAGTGACACCTGCTGTGGATCCTACAGTTACTGTGCTCCAGAAGTTATCTTGGGATGCCAGTACAATGCTATCAAAGCAGATTCATGGAGCCTGTAAGTATTTTAATATACTTACTAAATATGCATAATATTACAATATTACTGCCAACATTTGAATAATATTTTTTATAATTAGGGGTGTGATTCTATTTGCCATGGTAAGTGGTCGGCTTCCCTTTGGAGAAGACTGTCGAGTTCAGTATGGTGGATGTAACTACCGCAACCTTCATCTTGACAGCCACCTTTCAGAGGGTAAGTGAAATATGTGCTTATTTCTGCGAGCTACTTTAAAATATTATATGTTTATATAGACCTTCGGAATGTACTTCGAGCACTTCTGAATGTTGATGCTCCCTTCCGTCCATTCATTACAGAAGTGCAGACTTGGAAGTGGGTGACGGCCTATCCCTCCACTCGACCAACTTGGAGGGAAAATGATGCCAAATACACGGTTGAGAAGTGTCTCCCTTCCTTTCTCCACACCATTGAGACTGGATGTTTGAGCCAGCCAAACACACTTCCTCAAGTCAGTAATAACCAGCACCAGGTAGAGGAGGTCGTGACTCTCTACCCAGCGAGTGAAGACCAGCAAGTATTTGCTATTTCAGAGGACAAAGTAGATGAGTCTGCTTCCTATGATGCAGTAACTTTACTTCATGTTGACAATGAAAAACTGGAGCCAAATGACACCAGTACGTCTGATGATGAAGAGTCTGAATTCTGTTCTTGCCATGAAATACTCACAGTAGAACAAGAGTCTGCCGAATTTGAGTCCACACTACCTACTCAAGAAGTACTATTTACTTCTGTTCCAACTCGTACTTCTAGCATCTCCTCATCATCTGCAAGATCTTTGAAACGTCGCTTTGTTGCTTCAGTTCGAGCAAAATATGGCCAGTTTGCTGCCTTCATGAGAAGATTAAGGCATCATTCATGAAATGTTTAAGACTTTATTCATGACAATACTATCAAGATTGATTAAAAAATATATTTTATCAAAAATGCAAAATGAGTTTGCTTCATTAGGTTTATGTAGGCTTCAAGTTTTTCAACATTAATGTATTGGGTGAACAGCTAATTACAAGTCCTTAATTAAGACAATCCATATTATAGTATTATGAGTCTAAAGTGATAGGAGTCGTCAATACAAGTTAGTGAGCCTGAAGATGTATTATAAAAAGATAAAACTTTCGTCCAGCACAGGTAGAGTTCTTGAATAAAAATATGGTCATATCAGCATGTGATTCAGTGAGATTAGAGAATAATCTAAGAGAAGTAGCTGACATTGCTAATTGGTTACCTACACATTGTTGTAATTCTACTCAATTCAGCTTATGGTTATTGCTAAACATTACCCAATATTATCGTATTTAAGAAGTAAGCAAGAAATATCTGACTTTTTTTTTATTGTAACAATGAGCTAAGTTTTTGGAGAATTATTCCTTTATGAATAGTATGTAGTTTCATTCTTTCCTAGAAGTACAAGCAGTTGTTAACATAACTATACGTACTATAACAATGAGGCACCAAAGGTGCAAACCCTCATTGCTACTAAACTAGTTAACTATTATAAAATCATCTCAGACCAAAAGATGGCTATCCTAATCAAACATCAAACCAATACAGCTCAAGCACAATGAAAACTGTAGATGTAAACACAGTTTTCATAAACAGGCCAGAGATACTCATCAGCACTATAGCTAGCAACTACAAGTAGCTGACAATTCGAGTTTTCTAAAAAAAAATCATTCCTAAATTAAAAGAAAGAGTACCGCAAACAAAACGTAAATTCGTACCTAAATCAATAGTTATTGTCAGTAATCTCCAAAATCGGTGCGTGATAGACAGACAAACACAGACAGAGAGACTACTACTAACCCTCTCACACATGCCAAGGGTTAATAATAAATGCTAGAATGTAGACCTAGTCAGTTTTTAGCAAAAAAAAATTACAGCTGATGATTAAATCAGCCGAAGCTGTGCAAATTTTCACTGTGGCAACTACAGCAGATTGTAAGCAAGCAAGCATCAGTTTTTTCCTGCAATCATTATAATGTTAATATAAACCAAAGATAATAATTTGTTCCTGCACTTAAGTAATCATAACAACGCATTATGTAAAAAAAAAAAAATTACAGCCCACTCAGATTCTGCTATTTTTCTACTGTTCTTTCCATTGCTAAATAGGGTTGCTTCCTTGGCTAGCAAGTAGAATAGCATGGGAAAGTGGAATAGCATGGTAAGTAAGTGAAACAGCATGGGATGGTAAGTTAGTGAAAATACGACGGTAGCCAGCAAAATAGATTAAGTGCGCATGCGTGCAGCGATCGCGTTGGAAACGTACAGTTCGAGTATGTAGTTTTTCTAGTAGGAAATCACGTCACTCTAGCGCTGAAGTTCTATTCGTATTGGACGGAATTGAGAACGTAGTTCAGGAGGAAGTTAATCCTGAATTCCAGAGATACTGCTAGTGAACGATAGCAGTGCAAAAAAAATAATAATAAATAAATAAAAGGAAAAAATACAGTATATATATATTATATATATATATATACATATATAAAAGCTAGCCAACTATTAGCGAGTGATAGTATGGGTAACCTGTATTAACAGCAAGATTATCAGTGTTAATACTGATACAAATTGTGGTTAATAGAACACTTTTAATGGTATTCACATACACCTTCATTATATTTTCGATGCAAAATTCTAGCTACAGTAAAACCTCCGAATAGTGACAACATTGGGAACAGAACCTTTGGTCTCTTCTCAGAGGTTGGTCCATTCTCAGAGGTTCTTTTGTAAATGTCATTATTTTGTGATAAAGAGTTATAGGGAAACTTGAATTAAAAATACATTCATTAATTACGCGTGACCGAAATTCAAAATTCAGTAGGTGTGGTCTTGGCCGCTCGTAAAGGGGCGAATGTATTTATTGCGAGCAAGGTGGGACTGAGAAATTGGTCGCTGGTGGGAAATAAGAAGGTTGCTTCTCGGAGGTTTTAAATGGATTTGTTGTAGTTGCAATCGGGGGCGCATGATTTGGTCTCTCCAGAGAGGTCGGTCGCCTCTCGGAGAGAGGTCGTTATAGAAGTTTTACTGTAGTATGAGCTGCTTGTTATGATAGGTCACTCAAAAATCCTCAAATGCACTCTGAAAGTAGACTTGACTCAAATGGAGCCACTAAGAGCAAAGTAATAAGAACCTTCTTGAACTTTTACTAACAACATGTAGAGAGCATTGAAATGGCACTGTTTATTTCCATGGGAATAAATCTTTCAGCTAGACCTGGCTACGAGATTAGCCTTTAGTAGCTGCTAAGAAACACTTGGCCTTCTAGAAAACAAAGTGAAAAAACTAAAAACTCCTTGTTTTGAAATATACATAGCTATATGCAAGCTTACTTGCCATTGTGCTGAAGCACACAAGCGCAGAACTAATATGCCACAAGTTGTATACCAATATGCTTTTAATAATAAACAATCCTATTTGCTTAAATTGTACACCCCAATGCATGCTCAGCAACAACTGGGAAATATCTGCTGAGGTAAATGCCATTTAATTTCTTTCAGCTGAATCGTCCTTGTCCAATTGCAAGTATGTAATTTGAGTCCAATTCTATGAAAGTTGACATAATATAGTGCAAGTGCAATGCCTTGCGTGTTTCCGGACAATATGGCAAGAGGCTACCAAATATATTTCTGTAATTGCTTAAATAGGGAGAGAGGGAGGGAGGGGAGAGAGGGAGGGAGAGAGAAAAATAGAGAAGTAATAGACCCAGTTTAGGAATGACAGAGGAACCCAGGCACTCTGAGTAAATATAAAAAATGGTGTAATAGTGATGTATGTGGAAGATCTCAAGTATTAACTCAAATCCTCAGACCTCATGCATTTAAAGATATTGTCCTAGACTCAGTGTGGTCCATTTATCATAGATGCAATAGCTTTTCACTGTCCATTGCAGATTGTTTTTATTACTGAATGCCACAGTCACATATGGCTAATGAGCTTAGGATTTACCGCATTGCTTTCTCATCAGTCATTTATTGGTGACCCCAAATCTGAGACTAATGACTACATAAAACAATTCCATCAAACGGTACAATACTGTATAGGACCTACAGTACTAAAGCTCGCACGATTTATTCTTGCCCAGGCAATGAATTTACTTAATAAGTCTAGCTATGTTAAAAGTAGCAAAATCAGTCACAATTAGCATAAAAAGATGACCATGCTACTTACTTGCTCTGTGTTATTGTCACTGCTGACCTATATTACTGCATTGCCTAATGCAGAATTAGAGTTACATGATGGTGATGTGGATCTGAAAGACATTCATCAACTTCATAAAAGAGCAATACCATCAAGTCAGTAATATTTTGTGTAATGTTCAATTTTGATTTAAATTAATATTTTTTGCAGGTCAATGCCTAAAAACCTTGTATGTTATGGCTTTTACTTCTACAAATCAAAATAGCAGCTCTGATGCATTTACGCCTTTATGACAAGTCAAGTGAAGATATGACACCTGGGAAAGGAGATTTGTGGAAGTTTGAAATGAAAGATTTCCACTTTCCACTTTGCATTACATTGGCACATATTCAGAAAGTATATATAGTGGAGAGGACAGAGGATCCCTGGCACATCGAGTCAATACTGACAATGATGAGAGATGGATACGGAAGAACTCAAATATTAACTCAAAATCTTGATATTAATCATTGGATCATTGGAGAGAGCAAATATTCCTACCGAAGGCTGGAGCTGACCAAGGCCTAAATCCATCAATGAACTAATAAAATTTGATGTAGCTATAAACTTTAAGTTGTTAAAGTAGTTACTGTTAAGTAGTTTAGCATATAATTGATGTAATATGTTAGTTTTTAAGCAAACTTTCAATATAGAATTTAATGTCATTGTTGTCTACCACAACACTTTTGAAGACATACATGTACTCAGGCTCATGTTAATGTTATTTAGCAGTTGTTTGTCTTCAGATCTATGCATTAGCTGGTCATGATTAAAGAAATACAGCTGGCTACTTTTCAATGTGTTTTAATAACTGTGCTTGAAAATTTTTAGTCAATCAGAATCATCGTCAACCTCTTTTCCACTGCATGCTCTGTGATGCTGTAGTTCGAAACGTTTTGTGGGTGTGGCGCACTGGAGGAAGATTAAAAGCGCGGGTAATAGTGTGCGCATGCGTATATACTCTATCCAATTACTCAAAACCGCTTGTTTTAAAAAAAATTATACTGTGTAGAATGGTGCAAAGTTTGTAAGTAAAGTCTTGTCTGGTAAAAGGAGTTGGCAGTTGCAATTCGGCTAGTATTTCTCCGGTAAATGGAAGAAAGCAGTGTTGAAGTGAGCGAGGAGTCTCGCAGGGGCAGCAAGGTGTCTTTAGATGTCGTTCATCCAGTCAGCCAAGCGGTGGACTCGTACAGAATTCCGGTGATTTTTGACAAAGATAGTCCGCGCCAAGAAAGGCTTGAAAGTGGCGAGCGAGAAGGTATGTCCAGTATCTTTTGGGGGGTTTATTCCCGCTGAATTAGTGCTCTGGTTGTTAGTGGGTGCTGTAGCCCAACTATGTATCACTTCTATGGTAGCTATGGCCGATGGCGAATTGCTGTTCCCTTTAGAGCATCGGTTATTTCAGCTCATAAGTTAATGTTTCTTGTTCCACCTTGTAAACATGAGTGAGCTGTTTTTGTGGCTGTGGGTGTTAATATATTAGTAGTTAGTTAACAGTTATGTAGGATGAAGAGTGTTGAGGAAAACAAAACATGACTAGCTCCAGTAATATAAGATTCTCTATAGAAAAAAGCTAAACAAGACTTTACTACCAATAATTAAAGGTTTGTCTTGCGCAATTCAAAGCAAGCTTTGCAATAGCTGGCCCATTTTACGGTCTCTGAGTATGGAGATTGTCAGCCAACTGTCAGAACAGTATTATGTTGTTTAGTTCATTTTCTACGACCAAGTCAGTGGAACATGTAGTCTGGAATATGGATCTCAACTTGCTTAAGGTGTTCACATTGCAGTAAGCCTCAACTAAACATTCCACAGTAAAAGCAGAAGCCTTCAAATCAGTGAAATTAAAATAAACGGCAGAGGTTAATAGCTGCCTGCTGACACTTCTGACCGTATCGAATCCTTGCACTAGTACCGCAATTCCTGATGGATTATTAAATTGGAACAAATATTTCCTATTATTACACTGGAGGGTTTGCAAGCATAGCTGTCTTGCTATGAGTGGATGTTGCAATATCTAGTTCTCTTTTCATCCCCAGCCCTAGAGTTCAGTATTTCTACTGTTGTGATACAGTAGCAGTGAAAGAGTTCGAAGTATTGATATCGAATAATTTGGCTTACCTAGCAGCTGAAGGTATTCATAGGCCCCTCTTTCTCTCTTACCTCTGCGTGCCTCAGGATAATGAAAAGTCCAATATTATGACAATAAAAATTCCCTCTTGTATTTGCAATTTGTTTGTGTCACCATATGTTTTGTCTTACTGTCTTCTCAGAAGTGCCACTAGCTATTGAATACACATGCACACGTACACACCTCGGAAATTGCTGATTAGAAGTAGTTAAAGTGTCAAAATTCCTTTTGCATTTGCTGTCAATGACACTAACTTGTAGTAATAGCTCCAAAATCCTTGGAAACTGCTAGAACCGTGGTGTTAATTTGTCTGTTTATTGTCTGCAATTCCGGTTTTATATTTACATTGTGCGTGTTTCATTGCCATGGTCGTGTCTGGAATTAGCTCAAGTGATTCCGTGGATGTAGTCCAGTGTTAAAATGGCAGTCACAAGCTCGGATAGTGCCTCGCGCATTAGAACAAGAGCATCCATTCATAGTCTTGGCACCTTGGGCTGCTGCCATGGCAACTGTGAACTTCTAGCACCTGCCTCTGGCACTGCTGCACATGCTTTCTCTCTCTGTCTGTGTGTGTGTGTGTGTGTGTGTGTGTGTGTGTGTGTGTGCTGTATAGCTAGCCTTCTTGGTAAGAGTATGTGTGTTAGATTCAGGGAATTTTAAGGGGCATTTTTACCCTTCCCCCCAGTATGATTAGCCTTCATAGAAACAATTGCATCAATGTCACGGAAATTACAAATCCAACTGTAACTGCATTAATATACTTCCCTGCAATTTCGTTCTGCATTGCATGCTCGTGTCACATTGAATGCTATCATATTCCACCACTCCACATCTCAGAGTCCCACTATACAGCATGCATGCATTAATACCACCCTTGTGGGACCCTTCCTGGTAGTGACAACTATAATGTGGTAAATTCTTGTTTGAAGGAATCCTTTTATATTGCATTTACCTCACCAGCTGTTAATTTATAAGTTACTACTAATGGATGATGGGTGTGTGTGTGTATGTGTGTGTGTGTGACCCACAGGACTTTGATGAGTCAGCAGTTGTGTGTGTGTGTGTATGCGTGCATGTAAGAAATTGATGTATGCTGCATTGTTCAATAAACATGGTTTACTCTCAGCCGACAGTCAGTCAAGTGCTGGGCATTTATGTGTGTACGGCTTCTGCTTGTGTGCGTACTATTTCCAGTGCAACTTGGACTCCAGTGGGTGTGGTACACTGATGTAGCCTACTTATTTATCCTGGCCACTGCAGATGTGTGAACTAGAGCATTTAAATATTCGTACATTATCCATAAGCTTCTCTGTGGGTTAAAGTGTACAGATGTGTGTTTGTGTGTGCATGCACAATACGTGCAGTTGTGGAAATGTGAGTCATTGCAATAATTATATCAGAAAGTGTGGTGGTGATGTTTTTTTTTGTTGTTTTTTTTGTTTTGGGTTTTTTGGGGGGTTTTTTTTTTTGTAATTATAAATTTACATAAAATTAGCTAGGTTTTGATATATTTTGTATTGATGTGGTAGTGTGGTAGACATGTGTGTTTGTATATGCCGATATCGACTAAGGTGGTCGAGTTGATCAAGTTAAAAGAAATGAATTAATGCCGTCTGAGTGTGGCTGAATGGGGATGGCGGTGTGGCAACAGGATAGTTGGGAAATCTATTGGTTGCCATGGTGACCATGCCTTCCTCTCTGGCATAGTTGTAAGTGGGACTGCTGCTGTTAATTGGTGAATATGTTAAGGGACTGATATGTTTTATCCTGAACGGCAAATTAGAACTATCTTATCATTACTATTATGGTGGTATTTGCAATTTCTCATCAGTTTTAAGGAAATTAAGAGCCTCCCCCTCCCCCCCTCTCCCGAAATACTGGTGGTGTTCACCATTGTACCAGGGACTTTCCACCTATCCTATCTTTGGTATGAAGTTCCAATTGGCGTAGAAATACTATGATTAACATCCCAAGCACCTGACAATGTTATTTCCCTCATCTTTGTGGTTAGAGTAAGTGTATGAGTGCGTGTGTGAGAGCTGTAGTGATATATTTTTGTTCGTTGTTTTTTTGTTGTTGTTGTTCGTTTTTTGTTTGTTTTTTAGTTCTTATATTTCAGAAATTGGTACAGATTAATACAATCAACAAGCACCGATGGTATGACCCATTCGTGGATAGTCGACTTACCCTGTACTCTACACGCAATCATAGCTTAGGTTTCCAATTGTCTAACTCAATCCATCCATTATTATAGAGCGAGTTGATACTAATTGTTTCAGGCAGTGGTTGTTGATTCGTGGTAATGAAGGAAGTGTTAATCAATCAAGCTGCATTGTTCTGTGCCTACCTGTATGTGGTGTAGATGTCGATGGCAGCAAGTATGCCTGTATCGTTTCCGAGGAAGAGAGGCCCGAGTTGGAGGCTGCTCTTGAGGTAAGGGATCAGCACTTCTCAGCCTATTCCGTCATTTGCTTTTATGCATTAACTGTCATAGGTGAAATGTTTACTTTATTGGTTATATCCAATGCATTATTCATATCCTCAAAGTTTGTTTTTTTGTTGTTGTTGTTTTTGTTGTTGGTTTTATTTTGAGTTTAAAAATCCCAATAAATTGACCACACTTGCTGAGTATGTTTCAGATTGCCATTCTGTTACCAATTCAATTTTTGGCCTTTCACCTGAGAGTGGTTTCTTATTCTATTATGTAAGTGAGTTTAGGCCACCTGTTCAGGCTGCAGTGCTGGCATGTTCTGGTGTTGGTTGCTGATCTTGCGGTATTGAGGCTGAGGGAAATAAATATCCAATTATCTTAGAGCAATGACCTCAAGTGTCTTCTGGCTTTAAAATATAGGTCTACATAAAATAGGTGAACACACAAACACACTCAGACAACAGTATTCTTTTCCCCTCACGCATATATCCACACTCACATACACACATATCAAGCTGTACACAATACCAAAAACACATCTTTTGACACATCCTATTGGTAGCATGATCAGTAGAGTAATATCTCCTCACTACCACTCTAGAGAACTCATCGGCACGTAACACCCGAGCTGTGAGCACTCGCATGGCAGTGTGTGTGTGTGGCATGCATAGAGCAGATTAATAGTGCTGGCATAGAGCAGATTAATAGTGCTGGCATAGAGCAGATTAATAGTGCTGGCATAGAGCAGATTAATAGTGCTGGTCTGGGCACAGACTGTGCATGCCAGCTGTCATGTCATGTTGGGTCTTGGACTGGAGCTAGCCTATAATCACATCTCCTTGTTCCTACATGCCATAAGTGAGGAAGCTAAGATGGAGAATGGGCAGAGCCTAGCAATGGACCTGAACTAGGCTGAAGTGTTTGGCAGAAGAACTTTATTTGAATTAAGATGGTTTAAATTTAAATGATAATACTCGAGCCACATTTTTGTTAGTTATGAAATCTGTAAATAAATTCTATGTTGGATGTGTGTTCATTTGTTTGTTTGTTTGGGAAGATAATCGTGTGTGTGTGTGTGTCTTTTACAGTCTTTGGGCCGTCTAGTATGCTACTCCGCTGACGGCCACACCTTACCAGATCACATTCCTGACAACTGTGATATGGTGTTTGTCTGTGAACAATTTGAAGGGGAAGCCTACAATTACCTCCATTCAAGGAAGCTAAGGTTAGTCCATCCATTCTATGTGGGTTTCGTGTGATTAAATTCACTTGTTCTGTAGCAAGTATATTATTAGGTTTTTTTTTTTTTTTTTTTTTTTTTTTTTTTTTTTTTTTCCTGTTACTGACATTTTATTTAATTTTGTTTTTGGTTCCATCTGTTGAAACTACAACCAAATATTTTGCCTCGGTCTTTCAATGGCATGATGTATGTTTTCAGCTATTCTGGGGTACTTGTTTCCAGTGCTGCCTACACTAATATGAAAGTCCTGTACCGGCAGATGCCATCTGCCTCGTTAACTTGCTCTTTCCTAATTTTTTTAATGTAGAACTCATAAGAAGTATGTAGTGCATTACAATGCATACTAAACCCACCCCCTCTTTTTTCTTTTTCTTTTTTTTTTTTTTTTTTCTTTTTTTTCTTTTTTTTTTTCCCTCCTTCTTTTGATGGCTACCAATGGTGTTTGGAAGGGAGGTGGGGGGGTTGTAGAACATGGATGTCTCAATAGAGAAACAGAGTTGAGTGTCTTTGTAAAGCTGTCTGACACAAGTCAGTCCAGATGCTATTGTAATGGGACCTCTAACTAGAAGAAGAAATCTTGCACTGTAATTTAACAAATCTTTTGTCTTTCCCGCCTCTCCGTAATTCAATTTAACTCTTCAGAGAGTTATTTACTATGTGGTTTGTTTGTTTGTTTGCTTGCTAGTTGTTATTTCGTGATTACTCTTGTAGGTTTTGTTCAATGTTGCTCATCTTGGCAGAGTGAATGGGTTGAAAATTAGATTACTGTCGGAACTTTGCTCTTGCTTTTATTAGTTAGCGCCAGATCTGCGTAGCCGTGAGCCACTCGTTGCGATCGTGTGGGTATTGATTAGTGTGAGATGTGATAATACGTTAGGTGATAATAAAGACCACAAGTTCGTAGCCACTTCCAGAGCCACCTTGCACATGCTCAGTAACTATCAACATGCGCTTTTGCAATAAACCAATTGTTAGCTTCAATGAGACATAGAGGGAGTTGATTAAAAGAATTATGTAAGTGCTAATTATCCGGTGTGAATTGCAAATTACTAAAAAAAAAAAAAAAAAAATTTTCAAGCTGTTATCATCAGCTTGCCTTTTTATTATAGTATTACATGTAGTTATTTTTATTTTTCTTTAATTTTGTAACATTTATATGTTGTTTTAAAATGACTTCCAAGTTAGTGAATGGTAAGGATTGTATCACGCCTGTGTATTTAGACTACCACTTTCTCTTTTTTCCCTCTCCTGTCCGGATTGTTGACAGTTTAAATCTTTGGCTTGCTAGTGTTGGCACGATATCTTTTTCATGAGATCACAACACTATGGTCAACACTCACTAGAGCCTTGGGTCCAGTGGCACGATGCTTGATGTTGTAGACTCATTGCCTGCATGCCAGAGTGGTCCAGGTCCTACACACTCATTCACACACAATAGACACGTAATGGCCTCTTTCTTTGTGTGCATTGTGAAATGGCTGCCTTTGTGGTGTAAGGATTTACTTTGATGGATGGTGAAAAGAGCTTGTAGGGGGTGAGCTGGGCCAAATTGATGAGGGCTAGAAGAAGATGCATTCATTATGTGGTTGGGCTGGGGGAGGGAGGAGGTGGCAGTATGAATTAACCTGATGGATGAATGTGTAAAAGATGTGATATTGTCTAGCCCAAACCGTCTTTCTTTCCTACATATTTATACTCCAATTGGCTAAGGATCATCAGATTTCAGGGGTGTCTATCAGATATTTGATCACTATGGACAGTTTTATTTAGTTTGTTTTATTTATTTATTTATTTTATTTTTCTCCAGAATTCTTGGGCCTCCATGTGTTATGTCCTGCAGTTCACGAAAGGTAAATAAATGATGCTTATAATACAAAATAATATTGTACATATAATTAGTATATTGGGCCTAATCCCTATGGGGGAAAATTGAGCACTGTATCATCACATCTACAACAGTTTTATCTATTAGGGGTGGAGGAAGCTTTTTCCCCTCTAACTTCACAGCCTTCCTCCCTTCCCCTAATCTTTACATTGAGGCTGAACCCTAATTACAGCATTTAGCTCATACTACATTGTATCATTGTTGCTGTTAATGTGAGTAACTTAAAATTTTTACCTAGAGAGAAAAAGAACTCCCTTCCCTTCCCCCCCCCCCCCCATCCTCCCTTCCCCCCCCCCCCCCCTTTTTTTTTTTCTCTCTCTCGAATATTATTATTAAGATATGACTCTTATAATCGTATTGTTCTGGCAGGTTGAACTGCCCAATAGTATCCGCCCCGTCTACTCCAGCCTCATGGAAGGCGTGATCATCTGCTTCACCGGCTTCAAGGACAAGGGCACCTTACAGTACCTGTGCTCCCTGGCTCACCAGATGGGAGCCAGCATTCGCAGGGACATGGCCACGTCTATCACTCATGTGGTAGCTTACACTGTCACTGGATCCAAATATAAGGTACTTTTGGAGTAGGCACATAAAGCCTTAATTAATAACAGTAACTGGGAGGTTAGTACACTTTATCTAGTATGGTATACAGGTAATTTTTTACCCTTTACCTGGTTTGGTATGATAGTGAGATTTTTTCCCCTTCACCTGGTTTGGTATGATTGTGAGGTTTTTACTCTTCTCCCAGTATATGATTGCAAGTTGTTGGGTTATTGTTTTGTTTTGTTTTTTGTTTTGTTTTTTGTTGCTGTTTTGTTTTTTGTTGTTGTTGTTGTTTTGGTTTTTTGGTTTTGTTTGTTGTTGTTGTTGTTGTTTTGGTTTGTTTGTTTGTTTTTGTTTTTTTGGTTTTGTTTGTTTGTTTTACCCTTTACCTGGTTTGGTAAGATTGTTAAAGTTCCTTGTTTGGTATGATTGTGAACTTTTTACCTGGTTTGGTGCGGTCATGTCAGGTTGCAGTGACTCGAGGCACTCCCATCATGAGTCCGGAGTGGGTGGAGCGTTGTTGGGAACAGAGAGAAGACCCCCAGGCCAACGCCATTCAACCTCCTCTGGCGGATAACAAGCAGCTGCCGTTCCAGGGCTGTGTCATTGGTCTGCGTGGATTCTCTCAGGAAGAAGAAGAAGATATGAAGAAGAGTGCTGATCTTAATGGTGAGGACTTGGTCTATCTTGTGATGTTTAAATGTGTTGGCTAGTGGCTGGCTTAAGGGATTTCCCTCTCGTTGTAATGTAAAGTTCAATTGGCATGTGTGAACAGAAGAGGGCTATTGTAGGCAACACACATTTTGTAATAGTTAATGAATGTTTTATAGTCGAATTAAAAAATCAATTATCTCTCATTTGATTGTGGGTATATTTTTTTAACGTAACGTCGAGCAACAAGGATTTGTGTGTGCTAAATTAATGTGTTTGAATGTGCTTAAATGCCTATGCATTGATTTCATCTAGTCAGTTTCCTTAGCATTCCACACTCTCATAATTGGAACAGATATGATTTTTGACAAGATCAAGTGCTAAGTACTACCACAAACTCGGACTGTGCACTTGTGCTCATCGACTGTGCCATTGTCAATATTTCTTGTACATAATATTATACTCTGCCAAAATTAATCAATCACTAGTTTCAGTCAATACACTGTGTGACTGGTGGCAGCTTGGACTCAGTAATTGTTCCCACTCGTGGGCTGATACTGATGTCCATTCCTATTCCATTTATTCCATTCCTCGTTCTGTGTGTGTAGGTGCCGAGTGTAAGAGGTATGATGCAGACGGTGTGACCCACTGTGTGGTGGAGGACAGTGAAGACCTCGCCTCATACCCCACGCTGTCGTCACGGATACACCTTGTCAAATCACAATGGTTCTGGGAGAGTATTCAGATAGAGGCGTGTGCTGACGAGCAACTCTACCTGGCCAAGGTTTGTGTGTGTGTGTGTGTGTGTGTGAAGGATGGGTGATGAGTCCATTAGCATCTGACTTCCTCTATCTTCAAAAGAAATGTATGGTAATTACTGTACTTTAACCTCTAGGGCTCATCTACTTATCGTCGTAACCACCATTCTGGAAGTGGGCGTCGGCCTGGGTCGTCCAGTAGGTATCGGCTGACCAGCAACACATCTGCCTCCCTGCACACGTCTGTGAGTAGTATTGACATCAGCTGTCTCCTAGAGGCTTCCATTTTCTCACTGTCTTCACCAGTCTCCACCAGTGAGTTTCTTGATGAGGCATACCTTACCAGTTTATGGGATGTGTGGTGATACCTTACCTAATTACATATATTTGGGGACTGGCCATTAGTTGGGAGGTACAAGGTACACGATTGTGGATGATAGAAGTTATAGTGGGGAATTAAAAAAAGGTTAGTCAGAACTTCCACTGGCTGTCTATCTATGATGCAAGTACGTATGAATTGTTAAAAGTCTGTTATTGTTGTTTTCTTCTTGTTGATATAACAATGTGTATATTCTGTATCTAGAGGGTCATGGCAAGTCTAAAAAGTCACCAGTGATGAGTCCCCTTGTCATTCCTCCTTCTCCTACCCCTGGCCTTCCTGTGACCTCCCACAAAATGGAGGACACTGCTCGTCGGCATATTGCGTCAGAGCTGCTGCAGACTGAGACTAACTTTGTTGAAATTCTGAACCTCATTGTTACAGTAAGTAAGGCACGAGAGGTTGCATTAGTGAGTGGAAAAAATTTCAAAGAATTTTAATGTCTCAGAATTTTGTTTCAATTTTAACATGATTCCGTATTTCAACTCGACGTCCAGAAACTCTTTCGATAGGGTTCTATTATGATGTTCTTACGTAAGTCTTCCAGTGCCACGTGTTCACCCACTGGACATGCTTACACTGGTTTTTCTAGTTGTCTCTCTCACTGGGCTTGCCTTGGCTAGTCACTAAGGGAGATCTTGTAGAGTTGTAAACTTAACTAGTAAGAGCTTCATAGTTGTTGTTGTTGTTGTTGTTTGTTATTGAAGCTGACCCACTTACCTACCCCTCTTGTCTGCTTATTAGTTAAATTGATTATTTTTGCTGTTTTTGTTTATTTGTGTAGGTATTTCAGGAGCCTCTGGAGAGACCGGCGCAGCGAGGGGGACCCATCCTCAGTCACGAGGACATCAAGAGTATCTTTGGCAACACTGCAGAGATTCTGTCTGTCCACAGACATCTAGTGGTAAATACCTGTGACTACCCTTTACCAGTCAGTTGTGTTAATACTGTATCTCATCCAATTGTATTCTGTGCAATTGATGATACTTTACCATTTCCTAATCCATTGCATCTTTAACATGACGATTAGCCCCCAAGAAGTAATTGGAGTTTATTTGTTGTTGTTATTGTTGTTGTTGTTGTTGACAGTCTGGTCTACATGAGCAACTATCCTCTTGGAATGAGAACTCGTGTATCGGTGATGTCGTCTTGCGTCAGTCAGACGCTCTCCTCAGAGTATACCCGCCGTTTGTCAACTTCTTCGACATGAGCAAGGACGCCCTGCAGCGGTGTGACAGGCTGTATCCTCGTTTCCACGCTTTCCTCAAGGTAAGTGGGCAGGTACCAGGTGTGGTCAAGTCTGCGAGGTCAAAGGTGATTTGTCGTCTACTTATTAGAATATTTAGTTTGTTGTTACAATATAGTGCATTAGCTGTGCACACTGGCTGACTTAGTTTGAGACACCTGAGAGGGCAGAGTTGGTATACTCTTAGCCCGCGAAGTGAGTTGGTTATTGTAATTTAAGATGGGGTACTGTACACTGTTGGTTTAGAAGATGGCTGTGAGAGTTTCATATATCCAGTGCAGTAGTAGGTCACTCTGTGGGTACAGGAACTGAGAAAGTAGTGGGAAACTTGCATGTTTGGATCAACACACACGCACACATGCACACACGAGTTTTGCTGCTGTTGTTTTAATTTTGTGCGTATTTGTTGTTGTTGATAGTCTAATGAATCGCGTCCAGAATGTGGCCGACAGACGCTGGCGGAACTCCTCATATCTCCTGTTCAGAGAATCCCTCGTATCATACTGCTACTGAAAGGTGAGGGGGGGAGGGGGAACTATAATGACTGCATGATAATGCTGGGCTGATGTACAGAAGCCAAATAGAGATTAGTGGTTAGACAGTGTATTTTGTTGTTGTTGTTTTTTTGTTGTTGTTTTTTATATATATTGTTTTGTGTTGTGCTAGATTTGGTAAAACGGACATCTTCCCAGCATCCGGACTCCATTGCTCTACAGAGGGCTGTGCAGAGCCTCGAGACTGTCATGACGTGAGTGTGAATTGGGGAGATGTATCTGTCCGATCAAGTTATAATTATCCCTGAATCATAGGGAGAGGAATACTAGAGGGCTGGGCTAGTGAGCATTGAAACTAACTTTACACCAGGGCTGCATGCAGAGGAGGGGCGAAAGGGAGCATTCGCCCCTTTAGAAATCATTTTGACTGAAGTCGGCATATTTTTGCATGTTCTTCTACAAGGGTCTCTTATAGATTAGAATGTGTTTTAATTATGCTCTCACTGCCCCTCCTAAATTGTTTGAAATTGCCCTTCTTAGATTTTTTCTCGGCGTGCAGCCTTGCATGATGGGAGGTGCAACTTCACTGTGTGTTATTGTATGTGACGTTGTTTGTTGTGTGTACATGTGATAGCCACATCAATGAAGACAGGAGGAAGACTGAGGGCCAGATGCAGATGTTTGAGGTGCTCAGAGATGTGGAGGGCTGTCCGGTAAGTGGTCATCAACACAACCAGAGGCGTGGCTCCCACCGCCAGCTAAACAAGTGTGAAACAGTCTAATCTTGGTCAGAATAACTCTCTTAGTGCTGTTGTCTTAGCTGAAATATGATCATTTACATTTCTTTCGTTCAGACAGTGATGTTGGCATAGCATTTTCCATGTGTCAATTTACTGAGGTGACAGTGTGAATTATTTAGTTTGAGCTATTTTAGTTTTATGCTTCTCATGCTATGTACTTCATGCTTGTGATTCTACAAGTCTTATTTTTTTATGTCACGTTTTGTTTTGTTTGTTGTTTTTTTGTTGGTTTTTTTGTTTTTTGTTTTGTTTTTTACAACTTGTCTCTGTCTGTCCTCAGGCTAACGTTCTGTCAGCTCAGAGGTCATTCTTGCGTAGACTGGACGTACTGGATATCGGCAACCCAAGTAAAGGCACCAAAGGAGACTCTCTCACCATATTTATCTTCTCTGACAGCTTGGAGGTAAATGTATACATGACCACTAAATAGACTTTCATTTTTTTATATTTTTGATTTTTTATTTTATTTATTTATTTTTATAATCATTTTTTTATTTTTTTTATTTTTTTTTATTATTATTATTATTGTTTTTTGTTTTTTTTGTCCAGGTTGCCAAGCGACGCATGGCCTCAGGGTTTGGCTTGCGCAATACCCCAGCTCGCAATCACAAACACTTGGAGTTCATTCCTTTCACTCATATCAGATCTGTAGTTCAATTCGGAGACTCCGGAGGTCAGTGGGAGTGGCATGGGTGGTAGCATCTGGAATGTCTTGTCAGTTGTGGTGTACATGTTCTGTGTGTGAGAGTTTGTATGTGTGTTAGTCAGTATCAGCTTCACTGTGCGTGAATTTCATTCACACTTCCTGTAAGGAACTTGCTATACGTCTTTCCATTTTGATAGTTCATTTCATTATTCCTCACATGGTATATTTCAGACTACAGCAATTGTTTTGGTATTCTCATGTACTGCTTGGATGACCCCATTGAGAAACTGCTGCTATTTCGCCTGTCGGGAGGAGGGGGTGTGGCCAGTGGACCGGAAGCACGGGCAGGAGTGGTTCAGCAACTCGCCAAGCTCATGGCAGCATCCATATTCAGCACTGATACGGTGAGGAAGGACTGAGAGATCACTTGTAGACTAAACACTTGTTCAGTCATACTCCTGCTGGATGCATATATTGAATGCATACTTGGATCTAGACCATCTGGAAAAAACAGAATACCCTCTGCACTATTGATTCCTTCACATGTATAACACCATTATTTGTGATGAAGTTTTAACAATTACAATGCTAAGATATGCTTACATACAATGTTGTTGTTTTTTCTTTCTAGTGTCATCTTACCTAGTCTAGAGTGTGATTAGAGTTATGGTGTTTTTGTTGTCCAATTGAGGTCATCTCTTTGTGGAGTACTCTAGTATATCTTACATCATACTTTCATTATTGTTATCATTTATAAGTTGTCAACTTCTTACTCTATTTATGCTATAGCTCACTTGTATTGCAAGACTTATCCATCCCATCATCTCTGATCATTAGTTCCGTTGGTGTTGATTTACAAATGAGCTGGTATTTCACTAACTTTCTTCAATTACATTCCAATGACAACAGCAATACCAATAACAAATTATGCGTCATTCTTATATTTTGGGTAACTGAAGGAATGTTTTATTTGGTGAACTGTTTATTTAGGATCAGTTTATTGTGGACTCCTCAGCAGACATCTTGAACTCCATGTGCAAGACCAACCTGTCGGCCACAGCTCTGCGCAAGGCTCTACAGTAAGTGGGTGGACCTGGTGATTGAAGCTGGTGTCTGCAGCAGTTGTTTGTGAGATGGTCCAAATACAAGTCAATGGTTGTTGTTTTTCTCGAACTCTATTAATGTACTGAAGATCTTAATGTTTTCTCTCTTTCTAAAACGATTATATATTCAAGCAACGTTTGAAAATTATATAGTAGCTAGAAAGGGAAAGAATGAATGTGTAAGTTATATTAACATAACCTTTTGGTGTGTTCGTTTTGCCATTCTATTCTGTAGTGGTGCGAGAAAAAAGGTTCGAAGGGCATTCTCTGGCAGGAACGGAGGACGCAAGCAAAATTTGGCATCGTCCAGGTACGGGGTTTGGGCCGAGTTCTGCCTTCATTTGTATTTCCTGAAATTTAAAACACTTTAATGTCATCATGTGGTATTTAGTGTCCATCAAGATCTGCACGGTATTGGGGAAGAGAATGAACTACCAGTTGACTTGGAGGATGTGAGTTGTATTAATTTGTTAACTTAATTGCTCATTTACATTTAGATATTCAATTAAGAAGCCACAGTACTGGATCAGCCAGTCAGTGTCTCATCTTGTGTGTGTGTGTGTGTGTGTGTGTTAGCTAAGGTTGTAAAAACAACATTAGTAAAGTCCAATACATATATTCTCATCAGACAAGTTGAATACCTTTCTTTCATTTCTGTTATTGTGTTTCTTTCTCTGTCCAGCCCCATAACACTTCCGCAGTGTCTGCCACATCCATATTGCCTCCTCTGGTGACCCCAAGTCGTGCCCCTTCCCTCACGTCTGCCACGCCTGTCTCTGCCCTCCACACCCCCAAACCCAAGCGCCCCGCCCTCAGCCGGTTGTCATCCTTCAGTGCAGCAGACGTCAGCAACGTAGGGCATCCGATGTGAGAATGAGAGGGAGGAGCCTGCATCACTTGTCCAATCTTTACGAACGTTCAACAAGAATTACAAGCATTCTTTGCGTGTCTGTTTTCTGTCATCCTTGCACTCCATCATTTCCCATCTCACTTACTGTGCTTGATTTCAGTGTCTGGTGCTTTTTACTTCTTTTCTTAATATTTCTATTATTTTTTGTGAATTTCTTATTGTGTTGTGTTAGATTTTAAATGTTAAAACACAAAGCAGAGCAACTTTGGGGTTTTTTTGTTTGTTTTTTGATTTGGTTTTTTTTCTTTTTTTTATTAAACTGCATGTGTAATCTACAAATGATTCTAAGAAACATGATGTATTAGTAACTAAAGATACCAACTGTCACTAAATTCCAGTTTCTTTGGAAATGGCTGCAAGTGTGGCCCAGCACATTTCACTTACCTGGCACACTTGCTCTGCCCAAGATGAAGTGCATAGATTCAGTTGTGAAGTCCCTAAACAGATGTCTTAGTTGTGTATACATGTAGTTTGCATCTAATCTCCCAGGTGCAATAGCACGTGCCCAATGTCCAGATGTTTCTGGGATTGACCACAGTGACTGAACATGCTCCTAACAAATTAACTAATTAACCACACTGTCCTGTGGTTGCCAAGGTGTTTGCCCTTAGGTCCAGTTTAGTTCTATAGACTTCCTACAGTGTGTGCACTTCAGTTCTAACTTTAATAGATTTGTCTATAAGGATCTTAGTATTTTTACTTATAAGTAAATATTTAATTTTGGTTGAGTGAATGATCTGATGTCACAAGCATTAGTTCAGTAAAATAACTCATTTTTCAAAAATATTTTCTAATGACAAATTCAGAGGAAAAAAAATAAAATGGTCCTGGATCAAAATTTTTCTCAATTAAAAAAAAATCTACCAAGAAAAAACTAATTCAAATATTAAGGAGTAGATGTGAATTTTTTGGTTGCTAAGGACAACTTGATTACAGTCATGGAGGGAGTGGTCATCTATCTTGTTTGTTTATACTTCACTGGCTCCTATGACAATGGTAAAGGGACTGCCCTTCAGGTGTTGCCCGTGCCACGAGACACTGATAGTCGTTTCTCCAGGCTCTCGAATGTCGTACGACACATCAAACGTGTAATCCCCATTGTGCTTGACCGAGACATATTCACATGGGATATACGCACCGGACACGCCCACTTCTAGGAGGCCGGTCCCACCAGCATTAGAACAATCCACTTTGAAGCGGTAAGGGTTATCAAGGCCAGAGACCACACACTTTGAAGCGTCTGGCGGGGGGCGTGTGCAGATGGCTTCGAATGGATTCTTGGGAATGTCTTCTCCGCCGTACTTGATATCAATATTGTAGACGCCAGGCCTCGGAGCAACGTAAGAGCACTTGTACACATTATCATTCACCTCGCTCACCGTGACGTTGCACTCGGCAGGTCCCATGATGTTGATTCCCAGGTCTCCATCTCCGCTGTCTGTGGTGTCCACAAAGAACTCTGCAGGTTCCTGTGCCGTGGCCGCCTCTAGCCCCGGGCCGTATGCCTTGACGTTCTGTGGTTTAGGAACGGTTGCCCCAGGGGTGACGTTGACTCTGGAAGTTAAGGGGAGATAAAAAAAGATAACGCTCAAATAAAGGGAGGAGGGAGGAGGGAGTAGGGA
>WLWD01006253.1_pt1 | contig 33784 bp, 29 predicted proteins | sample 6712731 | NCBI WGS metagenome assembly WLWD01 (sample SAMN12718690, study PRJNA576275) | sponge metagenome | isolation source: marine sponge | host: Mycale hentscheli | place: New Zealand: South Island, Marlborough, Capsize Point | collected 2014-11-01
GGTTAGATCTGGAAGCGCCAGAATAACATTTCAACTCCACGCACACACATATACATCGAGTGTGCAGCTCCACCTCCACTACAACACCACAAAAACACAGACAACGACAACGACAATAACAATACATATTACTTTTGGGATGTTCAGGGAGGGGGAGGGGGGAGAGCAGCCATAAATATCAAAGTTTGTGGTCCTTTACACAAAAGATTATGGAATATCAATGAGTGTGTTGTCATCTTTCTTCCACTCTCCCCCTACCTCATCCACCAGACTCTTGTTTTTCAATTCCCGCCTTCTCCGACCGCGAGGACGTCCAGAACTCGGAGCAGGAGGAGCCACTTCCTCTTCTTCATCACTGGAACCTGCTGCCTATTCGTGTCGTGTTTCATCATTGGAAGACTCAGGTCCCGTATCCTCTCCTTCATCACTGGAAGACTCTGCTCCTGTCCCCTCATCTGCGTAATCTGGGTCGGTGACTGCATTCACATCTGGTCCTAGTAGTAAATGTGGTAAAAACTTTTTTAATTTTTTTGAAAATTTGAATTTGTTCAAAAAACCACAAGCAACTTTCAAATCTCAAAACTCAATGAAATATATATAATATTATAGCTAAACAGCTTACTCTATCTCAATATAGCTATAAATAAGTCCTTTCCACAACAGAAGCTTGCTATTTTTCAAGAGAAAGACAAGAGAAAGACAAGCTTACCTCATCATCTTCTTGACTCCCATTTTCAGTATCAGAGTTGACGGGGTCTGGTCCACCAACCCTGATACAGGGCCTCCTATAGCCCTAGATGTAGTCTCCCTTCTCTCCGCTTGATCCTGAGTCGCTAGAGTCAACATCAAGCAAGTCTAAAACTTGCACCGCATTGTAACTTGTAGACGCCATCTTCCAAAAAATGACTTTGAAAAAAATTTTTTTTTGCATAGTTACCGAGGTCACACGACACGCTCACTTTTTTCCTATGATGTAATAAGCATTACCTAAGACTGTACGTAATAGGGAGGTCCCCAGTTGAACTGGCGATTTTATAAAAAATGGAGAAGACAGTAAGTCAAACCGCAAAGTCTTGGTCGGCAAAGAAGCGGTTGTTTCAATGTGTTATGGAAGGCTACTGAGCTCAAGCAATTTTTTGGTGCTTCTACAAAGCTCTGGAGATGACTGGATCCATAAATGAAACTGCTGTGAAGAAGGTAACTTTTTTTAAAATTCGACGGAGAACCGATGTTTTTTTTTTTTGCCGAGGAAGAAATAAACGCAACTGCTGTGAGGTACTGTCGAAGCAGGCCTGGCTGAAAGCTATTTTAGATGCTTCTCCAATGCATTGGGCACCTGTGTATGCAATCTGAAGGTTCTAGCTATAAAGTAACTATTTTTAAAAATTCGGAGAAGTCAATCGGTCTTAACCCGCTTTAAAGCGGGATCCGGAACGAAAGGGTTAAGGAAGCTTCTTTTGGGGGTTTGGGGTGGAACAGTGTTTTCCTTTTCTTGTCTGTCATCAAACACTGATGTTCACACATTTATTGGAATTATAATATTATAGAGTAAAACGGGTCTGTATACAGAAATTAGGGTATGAAAAAAGGGGGGCGTAAGCTCTTTTTTTAGGGGGGGCAGTAATTTTGTAGTTTGATATTTAATTAATATAATCATGAATTATTCTCAGATTGTAAAAAAATATATAAGAAATGCAAGATACATACACACACACACTAGTGTCAGAGCAATTAATCATACCACTCTAACTATCAATATTTGGTAGTAAGACTCTATATTTTAACACATTTCAATATCACCGACCCGATTCTCTATATTCGTATGTTTGTTTATCATTCTGTATTGTTATTTTTTATCAGATTGTGTGGCGCAAGTGTGTACCTATTTATACACTGTAATCTACACGTTTCTTACCTGTGGAGTTGACTGTATCCATTGCCGAAGGAATCTGGACAAGAATCATAAAGTATGTAAGTACACTGATTTAACCAGACTACACTATAGGGTTACTGTAGGTAACTAGTATATGTATTACAATACAGTAGGTGAGCAGGCACAGTAGTGTGGGAATGATAAGATAAGGAGAACTGATTTTGACCAGCACTAATGGTAATATAACATTCCAGTTTCCACTGACCTTCATGATAAGTTCATTTCCAGTATTCCTGCATGTAATGTTGAATGCACCCATTTGACCAAAGATGATCAGAAGCAAGTGGTATCCAGTGCTGAACACGACTGCCTCTACGTTGGTGTTGTCGGGGTTAAGGAGTAGAGGTTGCGTAAGGGTGAGGTTTTTGTCGGAGTTCAAAGAAAATTCTGTACCAAAGCTGCTGACTACGACGACAACACGGTCAGACTTCCATAACTGGTAGGCCTCAGCTGTCCGGTTGCCAGCTGATTCATTGGCTAGTAAAACAGCAGTCTCTCCACTGGTGATATTTGTTGGGGAGTTGTTGATGTTTACTTGTACTTGCTGTGAATCATCATTGGGCCTAGCAATTGCCATGAAAGCTAAAAGTCTGTTTAAACTTGATATAAGCACAAAGCTGTCCTTGCGTGGCCCGTAGCCGTTGTCCTGGGAACTATGAAGCGATAAGTTCGAGTGGTAAGTGAAATCGAAATAAGCCTCACCACTTCTCGGACTAGGGATTCGCACGGTCAAATAATCGTCATTTGACGGGAATCTGAGGCAGTGGATGGTAGAGTCAGAGGTGTCAATTCTGCCTTCATCTAATCCACCGACCAATGATGGAATAAACAGCAGTAGGAAAATCTCAGCGATAGCCATAATAATACACTGTATACACATGTAATATACATAAATATGTAGTTATCAGTGTTTGATTCAGAGAGAGGAGGGGAGGGGGAACCTTGGAACCTTCCCCTCCTCCCCACCCCCTCAAGTTCCTCAATATTACATACATAAGGTGTAATTGGATGTACTTGAAACAAATGGTGCTTTGTTTTGGTTAAAACTTGGTAAACTTCTGCATGTGTATATGTTGCAATGTATGTAGCCCCAATACAAAAATTCAATGTTTATGGTTTAAGTTGGAAAACTCAGCCACCATGCGTTTCTATGGCATCGTTTTCCACAAACGGGTGATAATGTGGTATTAGGTTTTCCCACCATCAGCTGATTACTCTCAATAATTACCACAAAACTTAAACCGCTCGGGTTCATATTCTGTTGCTCCCCGGTGTGCTTGGCTCTAAAATAAGTATTGATGAATATTGGGGAGAACAATCCACTGAAACCCTTTACCTAATGGTCAACTAAGCATGGCTGGCTTCCAATGAGGCCAGGTTTTGAAGCAATGACATTACCGACAGAAAATGTGTTGTAATAGTTTTGCTACCCTAAATGATGGTTCCTGCATTCTATTTGTTTAGGTATAAAACAACCAAAGGAGAAGAAAGTTGCCAGTGTGGCTGACACTCTATCAAGTTCCTGCTCATTCAGCTGTAGTGGTTTTGGGACAAGGAACATTAATGTTTGATCAGCTGTTCAAATATGGTTGGGAGTCTTACAATGGATCTCAAGTTTTGTGTTGTCATTTTGGATTTCTTATCTCAATATTGTTATTTGTCACACAATGGCAGTGTTAATTACCTTGCTAATAGGAGTGATTGAATCTGTATCCTGTTGTTGTTGTTGTTGTTGTTTTTCGCCTTGCAATTAGGACCTAGTTCCACACACTCCGACAAAGGTTACGGTATCCAGACTAGTTGCCTCTTCAAATAACTACCAACTTCTCCCTCCACATACAATGTATATATTAAAGAGGTAAAGGATCGTTAAGCGAACATTTTGTGTTGGAGATCATTACCCATTTTATGTGTGCCTACACATGCTGTGTGCGTGTAACAAATCGATGAGGAGTTAAGATGAAAGGCGCCAGTGGCAGGCAGAATTTAGAAATACCGCTTTCCTGTGTCGCCTATTGATCGTTGTAACTATAGTCAGGATGCGGAGGCTTCTGGCTGTCTAGCTTACGGGTGGGATCTACCTAGCCCACAGCTGAGACGACTGGGAGCTGTCACGAGCAGAACGTATGAGGAAGAAAACGTGGCATGTCTGTAAGTTGGTATTGCGAGTACATTTACAAATGAAAGTTGTGGTGTACAATGACTAGCGGACTAGCAGAATAGTGCACCATGTTAGTGTTATTGGGGTGTGTATTCTATTTGGTGCTCATCACAACACTAGTTTGTGGGTGGAGGACCGATAGTTCCCCATCTAAATGAATAATTAATAGGGACATTTTCTTACTTGATAGGGACAGGCTTGAGGTGCAATGTGGACGTTAATAGCAACATCATAGCAACATGTTATATTTACAAATTTGGATTAAATTTGTTTAGAATGTCATCGATTAAATACATGGAATGCACATTATTGAATGACTCAATGAAATGTATGTAGTCGGAGACGACCAGGAAACAAATTAAAAGACACCTCAGATTGTAGATGATGTGTTTTTAATCTCTAGTGAGCTTCCTTTGTTTTAACATGCAATTAATATTTTACTTGATCTTTTGACAGAAGTGACAAAAAATTTCAATAATATAATATAGCAACGATCTTCATAGCTATAGTTAGAGACAATTCTAAGGTTAACTCGCAGGAATTTAGCCACCCAATTACATCAAAAGGACGAGCTCCTTGGCTATGAATGTCAATTTACCACGAGTTTTTAGCTATTCTAAGAATCTCAGTTCATTGGGATGAAAGCCTCAGTTGGGCCCCCACTGTGACGGGTGAAAGAATATCATGAACGCCCCTCCAAGTTATGACGGTTTGGGAAGTATGTATGTATGAGGAGGGTGAGCATGTGAAGTCAATATTACATCATACATGCATCAGTCGATTCTACCCAGAAGTGAAGTAAGGAGTTTACCTTGTCACTGCTTTAGTTGAGCAAAGAAATCAATAGAGATTTTGAAAAGTGTGGGAATCCATATTTTCTGTGTACATGTATTTGGATAGTGAAGTCATTGATTAAGTTGTTATTTTATGAGCTTCACTTCTGACTTGACTTTGTGTATCGTAACTCGTGCTGCATGTACATGTATATGCTACTATATACTTATAACTGATTAGTACATCATTAATTTTTTTTATTTTTTAGCTAGCACACAATGGCTAGGGAGCAAGATAGTTTCAATGACCAACAGCAACGTATGTAGTTGAGTTTCAGGGAATTTGAATCCATTTTAGCATTTCTTGAGGCTTCGTTAGTTCCAAAAGGATGAAAAGTTGTGAAGCAAATGTCTCCATAAAGGATGTCATAATGATTTTGAGGGGAGTGGGGCTAATCCCTTATAGCAAGCCTTAAAATTATCCCTTTGTCTTTGCATTATTTTTCTCTAATGATGTACATATTCGCATTTGAGAGCTAACTTTCTAGTACAGAGCACAGAATTTAGTAGGTACTTACTATCCTTGCTAGTCTTTATTCCATGGCCCTTTGAAGGTTGAAGAATTGCTAGTTGAATGCACTGGATTTTGTCTGTGATCAGGTCTTTGGTTTATGGTATTTATCACAGATTGGTTAACATGTTTATAGTAAAGCTTTTGCTTGCAACTGAAGTTAGTTTGTGTTGCACAAACTTGCAACCATTGCAGCTTGGTCTTTTTCCCCCATCTGGGCTGTGCTGGAAGTGATGAGCTCGTTAACTTTGTCTTTGTGTTGCGAGGCTACAAATGTTTGAGGATATAATGGTCCCGTGTGTGTGTGTGTGGCTGTGCTTGTTTGTGTGTCTATGTGTTAGTTTGTTTTTGTGTGTGCAGGGGTTCATTTAGGGGGGGGCACTCGGGGGCACTCGCCCCCCCGTTGAGTTAATTTCTTCCCCCCCCCCCCCCTTGAGAGGTACCAAATATAATTTTGTATGCAAACCAGTATCATAGTTTTGGAAAATAAAAAAAAGGTGATTGATTACTAATGTATGAATCATATTAGGTTATTGCTGCACTTGTGTACTGTCTTGTTTTAATGCATGCTAAACAATAATTATTCTTTTTTTTCTGTTCCATACATCGACTATTTCATCCAGATGTTTGTTAGTCAAATTGTTTGCTGACTCAATGGAATTTTCATTAATAGGAGAGATTTTTGTCATTGAGGGTGCTCCGTAAACGGGTCTTTATAAGTTTCATCTGAGAGAAACTACGCTCTACAGAGGCAGTAGTAACTGGGATCGACAGACTTACAGAAGCAAGCTTACTCAGGTTAGGAAATAATGTGGTCATCATATCATCACTAACAAGCTGTTGAAGTTGCGCTATCATGCTTACATATTTCTGGCTTGTTAAACAACAGTTGGCGATATGTCTTCCACTCCATGACTACGTCTGACGTAACCATTGCCTCTCTGTTGGCTAACTCTCCAGTTATCGTCTCGTCACTCCATAATGTGACAACAGTGTAGCAATAGCCTGGTCACCATATTGATTCATAGCTGGTGTGTCTTTAACTTAAATTGAAACTTTCCGTGGATCAAAAAATACTGAAGGCTGACACAATTTCACTAGAAGAACTAAAGCGACATGAGATATTTTCTTTCAGTTGAGCTACAAACGGCTTTGCCACAGTCTTCTGGAAACTCACAATACTCAGCATTGTAACTTTGATCCCTGTAGCTTCTCCAGCTTAGAAGTCTCATCTAGCAGGTCTAGTACCCAATTTGCTGAAGGCAATTCTGTAACATTCAGTGTGTGAAGAGTGGCTTCAACAAGACTTGATATCACTGATAAGTCCAGGTGCTCAGAGTGCAAGGTCCTACTAAGTTTAGCAACTTGTGGGAAAACATGGTCTAGCATGTAAACAGCAGCTATTGTGGACTGCTTACTGAGTGTTTTGCATAGACCTAGTGCTACTGGATCATGGCTGTCCTCGTAAATGCTATTCAAGCAAGTAACAATTGCTTCATAACTCATTCTGACTGCTCGCACACATTTCTCATGGGCTAACCATCGTGTATCTGAAGGCTTAGAAACTTTTAATTCTGGAAGTTGAAGAACTTGTTGGATCATCTTGAGAGACTCTGCCCTTTTAGGAGAGTTGTGGAAGAACTTCCAGAGAGTTGTTAGGGTAACATACATACATGTTTGATACCCCTCTGTGGAATTAGCAGCCTGGACTATAGCTGGGCGATATACCGGTATTATCGTTGCACCGCGATAAAAACCCGACATCGCGAAGCGATATTTCAATTGCATTTGCACGGTATTATCGTTTTCTCAGAAAACCGTTGGTAAGGGTCGTTAAATTAATGCGGGAACTTCACGCGCATGACAGATTAAAAGAACAACCGTTTCTTTGTTTGTAAACATGGCCGTAACGCGGTACTAGCAAAGTTTTTAAAGTAGCTAGCAATGGCTGTGAGTTAAAATTCTGGCTTAAGGAAGCAACACAGTCTTACCCCGGAGGACTAACTTTGGACCGGAAGCTGATGAACACGGCAAGCTCAGTTTGGATAAAATTTACTTTGTTAAATATTATTTATGAAATATCGTGATATATCGCTTTATCGCGATAATGCAGGTAAGTATCGTATCGCCTGTGATTATCCAATATCGCCCAGCTCTAGCCTGGACACATGCTGACTGAAGGAGATGGCAATGGCAATGTACATACAAAGCATGAGGAGCAACTTTCTTAATTCTAGCCTGGACTCCGGTTTTCTTTCCGGAAAATGTGCTAGCCTCGTCAAAACCCATGCCCACAATATTGCTTACTTGAAGTCCTTGGTCCTTCAGGAATTCAACTAGAGCAGAGTAGATGCTCTCAGCATTGGCCTGCTTCAAATAAACTATCTCCATAAAGTGCTCTTCTGAATGACCACTCTCCTCCCAAAGACAAAACACTGACAACTCTTCCATACATAGTTGCGATATCTGTACACTCATCTGCCATGATGCTGAAAAAAGAAGCTTTGCGAAGACGTTCTAGTAGAGCCTCCTGAACCCAGGTTCCTATGGCCTCAATAAACTCTACTACAGCAACATGGGAAGTACACACGGCATTTCTCCCTGTTTTCTCAAGAAAATTACTCAGGTCCTGACCACCATATTGTACCACCGAATCAATAAGCTTCTCAAAATTTGTGATGTGAGGGATGTGTTGACGAGCCAGAAAATGCGCACAGCGAATGAAGGATTTGATGGCTAGTCAGTTTCGTATTCGGTCTTGATCTGCTGTATTTTAGAGTTGTTGAACTACAGATCCTGTCACTTGTGATCTCTGATAAGCTAAAGCATCTTCCCTGGCCTGGCTATACACTTGAGTTTGTGCATGAGCCTTCATTTTTTCTACTGCTTTTTTCCAGTTTGTGAATGGTCTCGTCATCCAAACACCCCCTGTACGTTCAAGAGGTCTACCAAATTTCTGGCACAATTTACAGAATGCTCCTTTTGAGTCAGCATCATACTAAATTCCTTCTCTCACCTTTTTTGGTACTTACTCTTATCACTACTAGTTGCTTCCAATTCCTTGCTGGGTCCAGCATCTCCAGTGCTAGAGCTACAAATTCTCTTTGCTTGAGGAACATTGCCTTCTTCACAGCTGCTATGTGAAGGTTGCTCCTTGCTAGATAGCTTACTAGTGTTTTTGAAGTAAGACCTTAGATCCATACTAAAACTTGTTCTAAAAGCCTTAGCCAACTGTCTTATTCCACAAGTAGCAGCTGCAAGTTATTTTCAGTGAGAATGACATCATACCAATCTAGCAAAGGTATTTGAGTAGCTAGCTACTCATTCTCAATATTTTCTCAGAAACTCTTTTCCCACACTTACCCCCACTCCTTCCCCAGTCTCATTGATCATTAATTGTATGAAAAAAAGTTCTGACCCCCCTTGAGGCAGCGCAAGCTCAATTTTGCCCCCCCCCTTAGACCAACTTTTAAATGAACCACTGTGTGTGTGTGGTGTAGTGGTTTAGTCCTTGGCTCAGAGCATTTGGTCCCAAGTTCAAGCCCCACTCAGGCCATTTTCCATCTGCCTCCCACCAGTCCACCTAGCTGTGATTGGGTACCTGGTATTTGCTGGGGTGCAAATTCAAGGCCTTTTCTCATGAAACAGCAATGGTCCAGGTGGGACTTCGGGTGCCCACACCACTTGCTGTGAGGAAAGGCTTGTTCTCCTGCGAAGTCCCTAGTAGCCCAGCTTTGCTTGCACGGCTCACAGTGCCTGCTTAGTGCACAGGCATCCTGGCTCTGCCTGTGACCCGGCTAGCAGCAGCAAGAGAATTTGCTTTGTGTGTGTGTGTACCAGACATAGATGTGTTACGACGCGTCCCAAAGGACGAGTGATGACTGGGCCACTATGAGTTCATGTGATGAAAATTTCTGCCAAGTCTGCAATTTAAGCAAAGGGGCATCACCTTGCTGGGTGGCCCCCTTTCAAGTGTGTGTGTGTGTGAGTTTGTGTGGAATTGAGTGGCAACTATACAGTAACCGTGCATAGTAGGATGTTCCTTCCTCCTCCTGGATGCTCAATTGCTCATGACTATGTAGTCCATGTACTAATGTTATAGTCAATAGTTGTGATGTGCAGAGATGCACAGTATGTAACATGTTATAAGTAGTTAAGCAAAAAACAAATAAAGAAGAAAGCTTTGTGTGTGTGTGTGTGTTTGAATGATGAGATGTTCTTCTGCAAACTGAGAGACTGTTAAATCAGTTTGTCTTCGCTCTCTCTGCAGTGACAGAGGAGTGAAATTAGTCAGACTGTGAGCACGAAGAACGTCTTTCCGGATCTTTCTAATCGTGGTTATAAAGAACAAATTCTATTCTATTCAGCTCCTTTGAATTGTAGTCTCAAAGATCTTTTTCTGTCATGTCCTTTGTGTTTATGGTTACCTTGCAGTTGTACTGACTCTGTCACTACTCGCGCGTTATGCTGATCCTCTTTCCTTTTCTTTCTCCTTCCTTTTCTGTCTCCTTGTCGTGTCTCTGGTACGATGCACTAAAGTGGTCAGTTAGTACTGCATTGATAATTGGAGATATCTATTGCTATTGTTTTGTGTTGTTATGCATTAGCACTGGTAGTGAATCATGTGCACAGGTGGTACTTTACCTCCTGAAGCTTGTTGTGGAAGTGCTGAGCTTACTCTCTCCTGAAGCTTGTTGTGGAAGTGCTGAGCTTACTCTAATAGTGGCCCACTGATAATGCCACTTTGTTCTCTTTCCTTCATAAACTACATAAAGATGCCTGTTTTAGATCTTTATTATCCGTGGGCACTTGCTTTTAATAGTAATACTTCGATCCTCTTGCAGACTTTCTGATATATTTGTGGACTTTTTCCCATCGTCATGACTGTTATTGTGAAGTGACTCACTCCACACTGGTCCTGCTAGTGTAGCTTAAGCACATCTTTACTGAAGAGTTTCCGATTTGACTTCAATTAAAATTTTCACTTTCTAAGTGCTAGTAAGGCGTGTATGCATAAGTGGATTGTATACTTGACGACCCTTTACCACACGAGGTCATTATAACCAATGGAACTTTTACCTTCTCATGAGGTCATTGTATGTAGTTGGTCAAGTTAGAGTCTGTGCTGCCAGTAGACTCACTTACTGCAGACATTGAGTGCACTTTACTTGGTCCAGCTCTGAAATTTTTAGTTGACAGTATCAATATCGTGAGTTTGAATACACAAGAGGAAGTCTGTCGTGATATTACTGATTTGTGTGTGTGTGTTTGTGGCATGAAGTTTGTGAAGCACACTGTGTGTTGTCTCTGGACGGAGTACAGTATACTGTAAAGTATTGGACCTACAACAGATAAGTTAATTGCTAATTTGCATAGCTTTTAAAAATTTGTCAGCTCTTTCCTTTATCCTTGGACAGAATACCAGACTTGACAGTACTTATCACATTCCTTTTTAAGCCTCTCCATTATTATTATTATTATTATTATTATTATTATTATTGTTGTTGTTGTTGTTGTTGAATGCTAGTATGTATCTGCAACACAGTTAGTGTCACTTGATATTAAGTTTTCACTAGAACACGTGTCAATCAACATTACTATATCAGTAAAGCTAGGCTTCGCTTTATATTCTGAAGTTGAGTGTGGACCGATTAAAATCCTTCCCTCCTGAATTGCCGGTCATAGACTACATGTACCATCCAACCTGGTTCACAATATTATATGAGCTACTGACAATAGTAGCCAGGTGGCTGAGAACTCACGTATCTTAAACTAAGAAGTTGGGCAGTCATCAAACGGTTATTTCTCAGTCCAGAGGAAGATTGTATCGTGTTATATCATTTCCTCTCCACTAATGTGGCCTCAGTCATCTCCATATAGTATTCCAATGCTGGGTCACACCGGTAGAGAATGGGGTTGGGCTACTCGATCAGGTCGACTCTGTCACGCCCACCTGGGTTGCATACAGAAAACAAATCTGAAAGGGGAAGAAGCATTAGATCTGAAGAGGGGCAGTGAGAGTAATTAATAACAGACACATTGAAAACATGTACATACATATGTAGATCCCATGTTGCAAAATGTTAATGGTAAAGAACTTATAAGGGGACGTTAACCCTCTTCTACGGAGGCATGAATGTCTTCCTTTGCCTTTACCTTTTTACAACAACTCTATCTGCTAATGGTACTGGTGCTAGTATGTATATTATATATACATATATATTATATATATATATTATAATACTTATTACATGAGTCAGAGTGTGATATGGCGAAATATTTCAAGAGCAGGCTAATTTATTTTCAGGAGCCAGAGGTGGAGTGAAAATAAAGCCTGAGAGTGAAATATCTTGCCATAACACTCTGGCAAGTGTTGTAATAAGTGGTTTATTCCATACTAGATATCTTCATTACGGTAGTTAGTGCTAGAGGAAGGGTAACTCACAGCCTAAAGTAGGGGCTACCCACACCCCTAGCTGATATTTTAGCAGCTGCTCTAACCTGTTGAGCAGGCAGGAGGGTACACCAGAGGAAGGTAGCTGTAAAACCCCCCGAGAAAATTGAAAAGTTTGGCTGGTTGCTATAACTACTGGGGTAATGAGCTTGGGCAGTATAGAGTGAAATAACAGCGTAATATCTTTCAAGGGTCATGTACCTAAAAATATTATTGTGAAAATATCTAGGGGTGTAATAAATATACATATGTATATATATACACACATACATACTTATATGTATGTGTGTTTTTTTCTCTCTCTCTTTCTCTTCCTTATTACATTGTGAAGGTGCTTGGATGATCTGTAACATCAGTCCAAGTCATTCTCTCTCCAATGTAACTCAATCAATAGACTTTCCCTTCTTTTCCCTGTGTTATCTGGCAACTGTCAAGGAACCAGCTGTAAAGTTGGCCACGCCCACTCTGACCCTCCTTATTCCCTGGTCATTTCTCTGAGATTTATCTACTCATAGAACACCTTTCTTAGCTTATGTTGGATTGAACTTGGTTACCCTTTACCATATCTGGACAGTTTGACTGCATCTTCTTTCACTTATTTTAAACTCAATGCGTATTAAATTGCAGTCAGCAAAATAAGCAAACCAGTATAATTAGGCAGGCCGGCAAATATTTTTAAAAATTAATTAATTTAATTTTAATTTTTTTTATTTTTAATGCGCTGTCACTATAGTAGTGTGAGATCATGGTGTATAGATTGATCTGAATATTGTAATCTTTTTTTGATCTGCAAGTCCACGATATGGTGTCAGTAAATGTAATGGATTTAGAAGTGTGTGTTAGCACAATGTCATCTTTGTTTAAGCATTAGTGGGTGGAATGTGTTGTACTCTCAGTGGTGACGTTACCTGGATCATGCCTTACCTGAGCTTGGTAATGGTGGCTTTATTTCGTCATTCCGTGCTGTTAAAACTATTAAAATGCCTCTATAATCAAGTCCAGACTGCTGGTAAGATTCTGGCCTATTGCTGTACGTTCAATGTTGTTGTTATGGCAGGTACTCGAGCTTTACTTCACATTCAAAACAAGTAGGCATATATTCAGTTATTGGTTTAAAAATGCTATGTAGCTATTGTTTGGTAGAATTTACTGCACTATATATACACAGCAGTTGAATTATTGTTTTATTCTTTGTAATAGCTAGTGTATAGTAATGTGGAGGGTTCACACCCTTGGTGCTTCATCCATATAACATTCACTAGAATGGTAGTAGTAGTTGTGAGGTTGCTGGCAACGGATACTGATCCTCATAACGCAGTTTAACAAAACTGAACACATGTCAAAGACGCAGTCAGACACAAATTATTGCTCCACAAAAGAAATGCTAAAAGGAATCCGTACTGCAAATACGGATACAGAAATTATATTGACAGGTTTGTAAAGCTAGTAAAAATTACCAAATAATATCTACAGTATAGAATTGTATGACAGTTTCCATTGTGAAAATATAAAATATGATTACAACAACCAGCGAGGATGGAAATTTTTGAAAAACGACTAAAGTCAGGCAAGAACAGTTGGGACTAATGACAATGACGTTTGAATATAATTGATCTTAATTTATGGATTTGAAGGTACTGTAGCTATGTCTTATTGCTCCAATGCTGACGCTGTGAAAAACAGAGTTTAATGTGGAAAACTGAAGTCAACTTCATGTTCTTTAAAACTTTTTATTATGACCCATTCAAGACGGTAGAACTTTTACCAGTCTTCACGTCTTTCCCAACCAAATTCCAACATTCATGATTTAAAATCCGAGCTTCCAGGTCACTCATGGTAACAACTGCGATATTCATCTAGAGTAAGGCTGTGATGAGAGTAAGTTGCTTATTCAACAACCCACAAACTGTCGTTTTTGTCCGATACATGAGAAGCGTATAAAGCAACACTCACCTTACCGGTAGTTTCAATTATAAAGTCCAAGCTCTCCGGTAAACCACTGAGACTATAGTATAATGCCAAACTACTGCGGGCGGCTAAGAAATTACATACAGTATTTGCTCATTTGAGTACTGTAGGGGGCGTTACCATCAATTGCTTATGTTTATACGGCCTAAAAATAAGTTGTTGTTGTTTTTTCTAAAGAAATAAGTCGAAAGAAAAATTCTTTACGGTGCAACATTTGATGCTGGTTTCAATCTTCGGGAGGCTGCCATCTTTGAGATCCGTGTGATGGAATGGCTGGCTGACTGACTGACTGACTGGCAAATTGAGTACTGTAACCCTGCCGTGCATGCACCCTAATGGTTAAATATTAATCCTGGACGTGCTTAGAGTAGAATTGACTCGGAATGTGTGGCAGTACTAATTGTGAGTGGGCTAGCCTAGCGATGCTAAGAAGATATTTTCTTGGTAATAATTGAGTGTGTGTATTGTTTCAATGATTCTGTCAATGTTCATTTTTTTTGTCGGTCTTGTGTCATGATCTAATGTAGAGAATTTACTATAAGTTGCTAATCAAACTACCAAATAAATCAACCTCTAGTTGTCTTTAAGCCTTTAAATTTGCAAGATTTTAATGGTTTCTTCTTTTTATAACTTCTATGGTAATATTATAATGACACCATTTATTATGGAAAGGTTACATGCTGAAAGAAAAGTGTTTTTTTTTTTTTTGTTTTTTTTTTTGCTGTTCTTTAAAGCTGCATGATAGGTTGCATTCAGCAGTTTAATTTACATACCGGTGTGCTTCAAATCTCTGAATGTGTCCAGCCCAAAGATGTTCTGCACCTGAGTATGGTGCGTGTAGTGACCAACCATAGCCTAGGGAATTGAGGAGATCGTGAAGTTGATAAGCTATGGTCTTGTCATCTTTCTGCATCTGATCTTCTACTTTTTTTTTTGTTCCATTTCAGCAGTAACGACTGAGGGTCTATGTACAAAGGGGGGGGGGGGGATATAGGATAATTCGCTGCTAACACCAATGTTAAAGTAATGCCTCCAGAGTCCGTTGTGTTAGACTGTCTGTCTTTCAGGTAAACTGCCCAACAAGGTATTTCTTATTTGTAAACTTTAATCAGGCAAAATAACTGGTCTAGGACCTGCCGTTAACAATTACAAACTGAAAACATGCACGAACACACCACATATAAGTCCAATCTGAATCCAATCCAACTGCACTTGTGCAGGTTGACTGGCACCCTGCCAACCCTTTACCTGACTGGATCTACACAATAGATACACACACAAACAAAAATGGCACAGTAAAAATTACAATTAATAATACAAAAAAAAATATGTAAATGTTCCTGACACTCTCTCTTCATCAACTTCTTTCATCGGAGGGTGACACCTCAGTCTACCACTTCCAGGTACTCTGGCTATGCATTATTGTAATAGCGACTTAGAGGTTTCAACACCCTCCTTCTACTAACTCTAATGCCTTCTTTCTCCTAAATTTTAGCTATAGTTGGAGGTCAGAGATACTGAGATATATGCTGATACAAGATTCTTTTATTATGTAGCAACTGTAAACCATCTAAACAGTAACATTTTTTATAACAAATAATTTTTTTTTAGCATAGGGAAAAGTAATGTAGCAGTAACTTAGCAGTTGAACACTGCACGCTAAGTCTTCAACATGTATATCAAAATCTGAAAGAGAGTCTCAGAGCAAAAGAACGAATTAAATAGTTGTACTCCCAGCGAAGTAGCGAAAACTCTGCTAAGTTCCAAACAAGTGGTCACTGGTTTACCAAAGCGGTGCAGTAGCTTTTAAGAGTTGCCTGTCTACAAAAAAAAAAAAAAGCCTCTTTAATTTATGTCCATCAACCGCTTACCTTGTCTACAGGTGCAAATTTACTAACAATAGTTGCTACTTGCTCCCATTGAGCTAATAGGAGAAGACCAAGACGCCAGTAATTACCACTGCCACCCGCAGCTCACGGCCGAGCTTTTTTTTACCCTCAAGCCTTAACGATATAGTTTCGTCTTGACTTTTTAGGGATGGCAGTTATTGCTGACTTTTTAGCTGAGTTAGTGCTTTCGACTTTCCACATAGAGATTTTCGGCAGAGTCAGCGCTGAGCTATGTGGATCAGTTTCTGAATTTATCAATGAAGTTTGCCAGTTTTTTGTGCAAATACGTTGAATAGTCGCTCCATTGTGAATATTTTTACTGAATGGTTGTCACCATGTGCTACTAATATCCTATTTGTACTTTACTAGTATGTACATGGATACACAGGTGACTCGACTTCTAACATTCTTGGAAGTGTCTTGCTTGCCAGTTAATGTGTTTTTCTCTAAATTTGTTCCTTCTTTTTTTTTAACATCATCTAAATTTACTTTATCATTTTGTCTGGAAAAGAGTATGTACTTGAATACGATGCAAGTGGCTTCTGTGTGTGTGTTTGTGTGTGTATGTCTGTATGTGTTATTTTCTGTTTAAATATAAGGAGGAATGCCAAACACACACACACACACACACACACGTATGTTTAGTACTTGATTTAGTGGGTTGGTCATTTAGTTATGGTGGTATGAAATAGTGACTGAATGTGGATGGTCGTTATTCATGTTGACAGCTGTACCAGTTTATAGGACTGCCTCAATAGATCAATTCTTAATGTACTGTTTGAATTTGTCATTACTAAGTTGTGTTGTTTTCTTAAATTTATTTTATTATTATTATTATTATTATTATTATTATTATTATTATTGTTATTAATATTATTTATAGAGCATGGAGCCATGGCAGTTACGTGCACATTTGTATTAATTTTTAATTACTAGTGTCATTCGATTCTTGATGAGTTGTTTATAGGATGCAATTTTTTGATGCACTTTTGCTTGTCACTTGCATAACACACGTGCGTCACACTACTAGATTTATTGATGAGACCTTTACCACCCAGCTTATTGTAACTACACTACTATGATGTGATTTTCTCTATGATTGTGTTGTATTTGTTTGTAGTGATGATGTCAATCAGAGAGTTCAGTCGTTTCCAGTGAAGTAACAGTTCCTTTCTAATGTTGGAAGTCATTTGGAGCACTAAGCAAGTGAGTAATATTCAAGTAACTGTGATGTGGTCTCAGTATGTCATTGATTAGGGTGGGGATTATTTGGAGAAACAAAATGCAATGTTTGCGTAAGATTGTGGAAATGGTGGTTTTATCACCATAATTATCTTAACCCTTTCCTTCCGGTTGAAGCTTTAAAGCGTTCCAAGACCAGGTCGGCTTCGATTTTTTGGAGACACTTAACGATTAGTTACAAGCTTAAAATTTTGAAATACATGTGCCCAGAGCATTACAAAAGCTAGGAAAAATGTTCACAGACCAGGTAGCTTCGAGAGTATTTCACAACTTTTGCGTTTATGCTTAGGTCAGTCACAAATTTTTACTGCGGCCTCTATGAAAAATTTTACCTCAGTCACAGAAGCTTTTTAGATGGCTTAGCTTTCTCTATAAGCATTGTAGAAGCAGTAAAAAAATGTTTTTGAGCCCGTGAGAACCTGGTAGTGTATCAGACTAACTGTTTGTTTACGGTCGAACACCTCACAGTTGAACGAAGTGTCTTTTCCGGTTTTTATAAATTAGCCATTGCTATATTTAGGCCTGTTATTTCATAATACGTCATCGGAAGCATGTGACTTAACAGGAAAAAAGTGTGAGACTTCGGAAATTTTTTGTTTTTTTGGCACCATCATATTCAAAATGGCTTCGCTGAGGACGTTTTACAGTTGCTTGAGGAGGACGGTTCTGAGTTTCCTGATTCAGTTTCAAGTGGAAAGGAAGGAGCTGAGGTCTACCCTTACAATGGACCTATGTAGTTTCAGCGCCGATGAATCAGAAACAGCAGCTCTGACTCCAAAGTTAGACGGAAACATTTCTGACCCTGGTAAGCTCATATTTTAGGTATTTTTTATCACAAAAACAGCCTTCTTGTTAGCGTAGCTAGCAAAAGAAAGGTATTAGCTTCACTATGATATTTTTTATATGTGTTATTCTTGAGTAGTTTTTTAATTATGCATCTTTCACTGTTTTTTTTATTTATTTTTTTAATTTTTTTTACCACATTTATATAGATGAATGTATTCGTACAACCTTCGTGGTGATCTTTGCCGACATAGGATGGGTTGGTACTAGGTCTCAGTAAGTAGAATTTCACTTTGACATTCACATTTGACATGCATTTGTATATGTAATAGTACATGTATGTTACCAAATTTACGCATAAACAACGCTGTTATTGTGATCTTAAATAATTTCGTGTATTACACTAAAATTTGGTGTTTTCTTTACACAAAAAAATTTTTTTTTTTAGTTTCCTTATATATCTACAGTGTTGTGCTTCTGTAACTGTCATCAAAAAATGTATATATTCTTCTAGGAAATTCTTGTTGATCTTTTCCAACTTGAGGTTTGACGCAGTGATGCTCTTATTATTCCTGAGATGACAGTCACCCCTGTGCCCAAGTTTTATCTCACCTATGATGAAAGAACAGAAGATTTATGATCTATATCACTATAATGATATATGTTATAGTTATAAACCAAAATTGAGGTTTGTATGCGATTTATAAACTCCGAGACACGAGGGCGCAGCCCGAGTGGCGAGGATTTATAAATCGAAATACAAACCTAATGATTTTGGTTTATAACTATTTTATAGCCAGAACATAAACAACGAGCGAAGTATAGCGTTAGCTATCTTAGTAATTGTATTAAAGTACCCAAACTCTTCATTATCCCATTTTGCTTTGATCTGCCTTCTACCATAATTATGGTTGCTAAGAACTATATCAGACATTTCTCCGCTAATACATTTTCTTACGGGCATACCAGACTGTATCAGATTTATAGTTCTTAACGACAAGCGCGGTCGCTCGGGTAACGGGCTATAAGCAATAATAACTTTTTTGTCAAGTGTTTATAATTATATATATATTTTTTTTTTATGTACAAGTGTATACAAATATTGTCAACACTTTTTTGATAGCTCAAATGTATGGAATTATTATGGGCGGTAGAATCACCTAACAGTCTCATTATTTATATCATTGGAAAGCTCAAAGCAAGCTCTATACGGTAAAATTTGTTTTTAAGGGTTTAAACGCGCCTAAAAAAAGATAAAAATAAAACAGTAATTAATTTGATTAACTTTCGTCGACGCGCGGTAAAATTAAGTCTGGAAGGTAAGGGTTAAGTTTAAAGTACGTGTATGAAGGAGAGCGGGACTATGAATAGTGGATGGAGTCACTATAAACAGAGTGGGTGTGGTAATGGGTGGAGTCACTATGAACAGTGTGGGTGTGGTAATGGGAGGAGTCACTGTGAACAGTGTGGGTGTGGTAATGGATGGAGTCAGTGTGGGTGTGGTAATGGGTGGAGACAGTGTGGGTGGAGACAGTGTGGTTGTGGTAATGGGTGGAGTGGAGTCACTATGAACAGTGGGTGTGGTAATGGATGGAGTCACTGAACAGTGTGGTAATGGGTGGAGTCACTATGAACAGTGTGGGTGTGGTAATGGGTGGAGTCACTATGAACAGTGTGGGTGTGGTAATGGGTGGAGTCACTATGAACAGTGTGGGTGTGGTAATGGGTGGAGTCACTACCAACAATTTTACCTATTGTGTATATGTGACCGTCTACAGGAAAACCGGGCACAACGCGGCGTACGTAAATATTGAGAAAAGATCTATCGATTTCTTAAAAATGTATTGTTTCAAGCCGACGGAAGGGAACGGTTAGGTCTATTATAGTGGGAACGACTTAAGCTACGACGATAAAACTTGGAGAGCTCAATATCTGGACGCCGACAACTCTGTAAGTGCAAAAAAAAATTTTTTCGAAAGGTGCCGCGTTGTGCCCGGTTTTCCTGTAGACGGTCACATATAATGTAGGTTCTATTGGAACGTTACTTGCCACGGTTGTTGTTGTTGCCGACTAAATCTATATATAACCTTAGAGATTGTCTTTAAAACAAGCCAGCTTAGAGAGAGAGGATTAATCAAAATGCAGCTTATTTTAATAACTGACAACATCCCTATTATCAAACTTTGTTGTTGTTTCCTGTTTGCCTGTTTAGTGATGTAATATTGAGTTCCACGTCAAACTCATAAAATTTTGCTAGTATTACCAAACATATTTATAACATTACCATAACTACAGTATCATTTCTAGCAGTTACTATTTATGTTCCACTGATGATGGGTAGCTGAATAGCAGCCGAAATGTTTGATTAAAAACAAAACAGAACACATTTGACTAGTGGTTTTAAACTTTAATAATCAATGATAACTCATAAAATGTTTTCTTTTAGTGTAAATTCAGTTTCAGTAAGAATACATTGTAAGTATTATATATATATATATATATTTTTTTTTTTTTTTTTTCTCTCCAGTTTATCAAGATTGCCATGATGGCATAGGTGGACATTCAAGCTTCCAGTTCATCTCAAGTTACAATGACATGATCAAAATACATTTGTCACTGTGGTTCTTACAAATTTTCTCACTGTGGTATTCTCAATATATTAAATTCCGTTTATAGAATCCATGAATTTTTGTTACAGTGTGTCAACTATATTCAGTTGAGAAGGTTCTAGGTAAAATAGCTATTCATAAGTCTGAAGTGGCTTACTTATGAATATACTCCAGACAGCTACCAGATGCCCACAGCATTACAGACCATGCCAGCAATTCTTGATCACATTCAAAAGTAATGAATTGTTGTATGTGGTTTATTTGCACGCTACAATACATGACCTCTTGTCGCCGCTGGATGTGGCCGTAGATACACGTTAGCTAACCCACGTTAACCGTGATGTAGCCCACTGTTCACGGGGCCAAATTGCTTGCCTTGTTGGTGTTGCGTCCAGCAAAATTGATCACCTTGAGGAATTTAGGCTGCATTAGATACACAGTTAACCGTAATGTGGCCCACTGTTCACGGGGCCAAATTGCTTGCCTTGTTGGTGTTGGTGCTGCGTCCAGCAAAATTAATCACCTTGAGGGATTTAGGCTGCATATTGCTGAAAGATGATACCAAAGTGTGTTTGTTCTCCTGCAGCGCTGTAGGAACGACAACGCAATGGGAAATCAACGGCGACAATATTGGCGCAGTAACGGGTGTCGATCCAACTAACAGGCGTAGCTTCACCGCGACGTCAGTGCTTTTAAGGTCGTCGCCCTTACCGTCCACATCATTGAAAAGAATGGATTCTGTGCTATTGGTACGCACTAACATACAACATTCGCTTACTGTAGCTTGTTACAATGACAGCTATCATAAATTCAAGATGAATGATGGATTAAACACTCTGAACATTACTGGCATTGAGTCACCAAGAGTTGATTATAATACTACTTTTAGTTTGTATCGGTTAGTAAATGAAACACTGTTATCTAATGAAACCTCATCTGTGCTAATATTTATTCTTGAGACTTCTTGCCTAAGAATTAGTTTTCAAAGTTATAGTTGTTCACAAAATTTGTGGTCAGATGATGAAAAGAAAAGGCTTTGCTATGATTTCTACAGGGATAACCAAAGCTCTTTGAAGGTTCTTATTGCTGTAAATGCCACAAGCATTAATGTAACTTGTCTTGATAATGGTCTTGAGATAATACTACCAGAATCTAAATTGGAGACATTGCCCGAACTATCAACAGTAGAAATCCCTCTTACCACTGCAGCAGCGACACACGATGGTAATGGATACTTGTTGTTTAGAATTCAAATGATGATGTGTGTGTATTTTGCAGGTTTTTCATTTCATTTTACTTCTTGGTACTTTTTGACTGCTACAGCATCACTTACTATAATAATTAGCTACTGGTAACATAACAGTGAGGCAGGCCAGTAGCTTGAAGTTCGCAGTGGGGTTTGGATTTTGAAGACGCAAAAGCCACACCTACTTTTGTTAATTCTTCTATAATAATTTTTTTTTTTAATGTAACTGCATGTTCTATGTATTCTACTTCATTAACTACTGTTGATATTTGAGAGAAAAGCAGTATTATTTTCGAGTAACTAGGCTTCTAACCACTACGGTGAGCTGTATAGCTATAAACAGTGCAACATTAATTAGCCTTTTTCATACTACTAGTTATTTGATAGTACGGAGTGTAAATTGTCCATTCAAAAATGTATTGGAAAAATTTCTATAACTCGGTGAAATAGCACGGGAACAAAGTGAAATGTAAAATAGTGCGCAAGAATGCAGCTCTAGCCTTGGAAATGTACAGTTCAAGTAGCTTGAACCGGTTGTGAGGTCGTGAACTTACTACTTACGGAGTGTGTTATTGATCAGCTGTTAAAATGAGCTTGAAGAGCACTATTTGCAAACGACATGAACTGCCTCCCTAGCACCGTTGCCTCTAGTCTGGTGTAGCCGACCCTTTACCTTCCGTTATTGGTGGGCGGGGGAGGAAGGAAGGAGGTGGTGTCATGAACGTATAGTAGTTGTTCGAATGGAATGTAGAAAACGTCATTCGCCATCATTCTGCGGTCTAGTGGTTTTCTTAGTATACATGTAGATTGTGCTGGAATTTTAAGTGGAACCGTCTATACCAGCCATGGCTGCAAGTTCTGCATCTCCGATTTGTCTGGCTTGTGGAGAACTCGCTGCAAAGAAAGACAGAAGACTCCTGGATATTTCAGGGAGAGTTACCAAAAAATTTTTATTGGAAAGAGATTATATCTCAAGAACTAGAAAAGACCCAACCACAGATTGATGTAAATGAACTTCTGTGTCCTGGACCAAGTTTCATGTGCAGAAAATGCTTCTATGCCTATGATAAAGCTCTGTATTACATTCTTAAGCAAAGCTATGGAAAGACTTGAAATCTGGTCTTGTGTCTATTTGGAGTTATGTGTTCCATCTTACTACCAACAATAAATATGTACAAACAGAGGCTATACAATAAAATGCACTAAGGCTCCAATAGTAATAAAAATATTTGTTATTTTCAAGCTACTCTATTGCATCTGTGTTTTGTTTAATATTTTTTTTAACTCTCACATTCACTTATGATGTCACCATTAATCTGTTGTTCTATCTGTTTTAGACAATCATATCAAACATCAGCAAGGTTGTTGTCAAGATTACCTCTAGAGGACGAAGAGCACAGAAACGGGACGAAGCACTTCACAAGATGCTTGCACGACTCCAGCAAAGAGAGCGAAGAGAGTATTAGCTTTGTCTGAGCAGCAACCTCCTCCTATAAGTACTTCATCTCCCATTCCAACAACAGATTCGCCAAATGTTTCAGTACGTTTTATATGGTTTATCAAGTTAAATATAACAAAGCATGACTTCATGTTATAAACAGGTCAATATTGAGTATAAAAGTGGACTGAAAAGTTTTACATTAACTCCAAATCGCAAACATTTTGGCAAGTCTTTAGCAAAAAGAAGTACGTATGCCATTATATCTGATCTCATGAACAACCCAGGGAGTCGCAATTACATTTTGAAGAAGATTGGAATAATGCTACGACAAGAGCTTACTATAATGTCTTCTCACAAAACGAAGTCTATTTTAGGTAGCCAAGATATAGCTGATATGAAAAAGTTCACTTGGAGCAAAGTTCTAGATGAGCTTTCATTAAATGCTCCAATTCTTCATTCGTTGCTACTATCTTGCACATACTGACGTAGACCTCGAATGAACAGAGATGCTATTGTAGGCATGTGTAGTGCCATTCTGCTGAAATTCCGGTATTCAAGAATGAGCATGGTTCAAAGAATTTTGTCTTTGATCCTTCGTGCCGGAAGTAATGGAAAACTGGTATGAATTTTTTAAGTTTCTATGCTAATTGTGTTTAGTATGTTCTTTATCTCAGGTGTATGAACGACTGCAGAAGGTCAATGTATGTATGTCCCATGTAACAACTAACAGGCTAATGAATCTGATAGGAGTTGGACACGATACACTGGTGAAGACTTGGAGGGACAAACTTGTAGCAGATCTTAAGGAAGGACTTGGAGAGGTTGGTTGCGACAATCAAACTAAGCAACTTTCATTTGATGTATGTTTTCACAGGAGGATCAATTTTTATCAAGTCAGTCGATTGAGACAGTTTCAGAGGATGCGCTGTTTGATTCCTGTTCAGAGTCAACTTCTGAGTCCCACTCCTCCACCACTTCTAGTGCCCAAACACCTCAGTTTTCACCATTGTCTTCTGACATATCATTATTGGCTAATGAAGATACTGTTGAAGGAGGTGTTTTGACTTCACAATCGAATCTCCACAGTACTACTGAGGGGAAGGAATCCTGTGGTAAGAATATATGCAGATAATTGAAGGCATAGGTGCACTTTTATTTTCTTCATGCAGGAGTTACTGCAACAAGTGAGGCAAACGTTCCAAAACAGCTAGGATACAAGCTCATTGGTGACAATATTGACAAAGGAGTGAAAGCGAGGTTCATGAGAGTCGAAGATCACAGCAACAAGTCATTGCACTACTTTCATGCCTGTGCAATTGAAAATCGAGTTGATCTCAGGGAATATCCTGATGAGCGCCCACAAGGATGTGAAGACTGTCCTAAACGTCGAGCATTAAGGCTATTACCATCAGCAGAGGATGACAAAGAACTAAGACTTAATATTGGGACTATTATTGGTCAAATTCTGACACAACACATGCCATTATTTCAAGCTAACGTTTGAGGACATTGTGAAATGGCATATACCACATAACTATTCTTCTGAAATGTCATCAAAGTCCATTGTAGTAAGTAATTGTAATTAAAGTCGTTATAATTTCTTGTATTAACAGGATGTTCAATTGCTATTAGGACTTGCAAGTGTCACTTTTATGTTTGAAACTGAGATCCTCCCTCTTCTCATGTCCAACCTAGGAATAGTCAATAGGGTTAATTAGACCATCTATTCTTGAACAACTAATAATTCTCAAGATTCCAAATGTTATGTGATTACTATCCACTATCTCAGGGAATTAGCTAAGGGCACAAGTAAAATTCCTCAATGTCTTTTACATGTTATTAGGTGCCCCTAGGTGTTCTAGCAAAGAATGAAAATTTGGGAGATGACATGGTTGACATCATGCTACACTTGCATCAGTATGTTCCTCTAACACAAACAACAAAACAATTGTTTGTTCCAAGTATTGGAGAAGAGGTTAATATATTATGTCAAGCATCACTTCACCCGATCCTTTTAGGCGGTGATCAACTGACAGTTGCACGAGCAAGAGGAGCCAAAAAGACTAGAGTAAACTCTGTGACTTGTGGCACTCGTTTGGATGGATTAATTCCCTGTGCAGAAGACTGGCATGCTAAAATGAACTTGCTTGATGTAAGTTACTTTTAAACATCAATTACCAATAGATTTTAATAATGCAATGTTTCATACAGGTAATTTGGAAGTATTATTATTCTATTTTTTCTGGAGCTGATCATGGTACACTTTATCAATTAAGAAATTTGATTGGGCGATCAAATGTATCTGGTGATCCTACAAAGAAGTACAACGAGTGTGATGATTTCTTCAAGTTAATTGTGAAGTGTCATATTTTGGTCGCAGCACTCCAACATTTAAATATGAAGTCACTTTCTGACGTTCCAGATATTGATAGTGTAAGTAATCCTGAAAACTTGTGGATGATACAAGCTGATGAACAAAAGACAATCCTTCAGGAAATATGTGAGGGAGTTGTGAACAAATTTGCCTCGTTTGATTTCAATCAATCACCAGCACCATCGCAAAACAGGTCAGCTATTTATCATGCTAACATAATCCATCCCCCTCCCATTTTATAGTCTGCTATATTGCTGTATTGTTATGCCTAATATGTATTACATATACTTGTACATAATAGATTTTTGATTATGGCAGACAGCTCCATGGTGTGGGATCATTTTACTTAGTTTTTTCAGATGCCATCAGGGAAGGTGATGGCTTACGAATACTACGGTATTGGAAATACCTTATACCACTTTTCAAGAGTTCGAATAGAAAAAACTATTCCATTGAAGTCCTCAATATGCTGAATCAATATGAGTATATGCCCACTCCTCGCTAAAGTGAAAGATAAATGATTATCAGAACAGTGTGAACATGTGCAAAGGTTTTGACATAAATCACAGCACAAACATAAAGGTCCATCATAAGTACGCGAGTACTCATAAAAATCTTGCGACAAGGTATCTCTTCTACATGCAACATCATTATTTGAGTATTCAGTCAATTGACTATCCACATCTCCTTCTGCCAGTATTCTTAACAAGAACTGCTAAGGAAGGAAGACTGTCACGACCAGCACGACCTGTCTGTTGAATATAAGACTCGGTGTCATTAGGGGATCCGTAATGGATAACTTGGCGAATGTCATGACAATCTACCCCCATCCCAAATGCCACTGTAGCAATTACGACACGTAATATAGAATTACTGGTAAACAGGTTTACAATTCTCTCCTTTACTATCTCTTCCGTGCAGCTCATGTACATATCGACCAACCTGAATCTAGGGAGATCTGGTGCATGGAAACAGTCTGTCGTACAGTAGAGGCAAACACTGGAAACAAATGAGTTTCCCAGACAGTTCTTAAAATACAGATAAATGTTTGCACAGTCTCTATAGTTTGTGCAGTACACAATCATTCGTGGGCATGCTTGTCGCTCTTGGTGAAGTCTTTTTGAAATCAAAGAAAATGTTTCTTCAACTGAGGAAGTCTGGACCACTGAGTACATCACATTTGATTTCACAGGAGGTTGTGAAACAATTAGTTCATTTCTCATTCCAATGATACATGCAATATCTCTTCTCAGTGTTTTTGTAGCTGTTGCTGTCAGTGCCATAATATTAACGTGTGATGGTAGTAAGCTTCTTATTTCACCAATTCTCAGAAGTAGCCTCCTAAATGTATCTCCCCTGATTTTTTAAAGATAACAATTAATTATATTTTTTTACAAAATAAGTGAAACAGTATTGTGACATACCATTTTTTCACTTTGTGAGCTTCATCCTCTATGAAAGCTCGAAGCTGATGAGAGTATACTTCTCCTATGAGCATTTCTCTCCATCTTCTACTTGCCAGAATCATCTCTGGAGTGAAATATACTATTTGATATGCTCCTTTTATAACGTTCTTTCTCATTCCTTCATCATCCTGCTCTCCAGAAACATAACAGGCTTTAATACCCATTCTGGACAAAACTGTAACCTGCAAATAACATTCTTAATAGCTAAAAATCATAAACTGCGGTTTATTTGCTTACCTAGTCCTTCATTATAGCAGTCAGAGGTGTTATTACAATAATAATAGAGTTGGCCTCTTCTGGAAATAGTCTGTCGTATAGTAGAGGCAAACACTGGAAACAAAGACTCTTCCCAAATCCTGTTGGAAGAACAACAAAAACATCCCTTGGTAAGATCCCTGTGATTACTTCCAGTTGTTCTGATTTCACTGAATATCCAAGTTTTTCAAAAATGGACATCACTTCAGACCGAGCGGTCGACATCGCAGACATTGTAAAACGCACTTCTCCAGACTAGAGGTTGGGTAAGATATGCAATTAAGTCGATTCAAGCAATCTGATTGGAGCGCAACTATCGTTGCGCCTGAACAACTTATACGTACATGACGACACCAGACCCTTTCCTTCCTCCCCCGCCCACCAATAGCGGAAGGTAAAGGGTTGGCTACGCCAAACTACGTTGCCTCTCACATCTAAACTAGGAGACTCTACGGATTGTCGTCTAGTATTGTCCGGTAGTTGCTACAAACTGAGACAAATAGACTAGGAGTGAGCTAGATAATTCCTCCAAGTGCATTCTGGTTTGTTGGTCCCTAATAGCACATGTTACCGGTGCTGTTACCGGTGCTGTCACTCGCTAGTTAGGCCAACTCTTTTGTTTAATCATTTTGCAGTGTAGCTACACTTTATAGTGCATTCACTATCTGTGTATTCAGTATTAATGAGCCGACGTCCAGTATTAATGTTCAGGACAGGTCCAGTATTAATGAGCTGATGATGTTCAAGGTCAGCTCATCAATACTGGATCTGTGCTGAACATCATCAGCTCATTAATACTGGACCTGTCCTGATTATTGCCAGCTCAATAATTCTGGACCTGTCCTGAATATCTGAATATCATCAGCTCACTTATACTGGACCTGTCTGATGTTTAGGACAGGTTCAGTATTAATGAGCTGACGATGTTCAGGACAGGTCCAGTATTAATTTTCAGGACAGGTCCAGTATTAACGAGCCGATGATATTCAGGAGTGTGCTGACGATATTCAGAAATTCAGGACAGGTCCAGTGTTATTGAGCTGACGATATTCAGGACAGGTCCGGTATTGATGAGCTGACAATGTTCAGGACAGGTCTAGTATATGTGAAGTGACATGTTCAGTACAGATCCAGTAAATGTTCCTGGAATGCCCCAGTATAGATGACTTGTTGGGTATCTAAATAGTACACATAAGATGGAATGTCGTGCAGTAAAGGGTAAGTGTAGGACAGGTGATATGTCATGTATCAGTTCAATCAAAGGAAATTGTATCGGTAAATTGGCCTCGTACTTTAGCAGGACAGGTACAGGGGAATTAGACATATCCTTGAGCATGGAAAGGTGACAACCATGTGTCTGAAATGTGACCTTCTGCCAGTAGCCTTTACTGTACCTGAACTGGTACAGGAAATTCCAATAATTTGCTGTAACGTTTGTATCACTACTGTTTCTCCATTCCTGGTCAGTCTTTTTTCCTTGAAACTTGGTTTAGAAGAGCTGTCTGTTGGTGTCTGTTTCAACTGCAACAACAAAGTAAGCTACATAAAACAGAAAATGAGACAAAAATTCATAACATAACTCCTCGATCTGCGGTTTCAAGTGGTACTGCAACATTAATCACTTTCTAAGGTAACGTTTGAAGTGCTCTAAGTGGTGTACTTGCTAGATGACCTCTTTTTGTGGGTGTGTGTGGCCTACCGTTTATCTGTCCAATGTACAAGTCATGTTGGTGGTGGTGCTGCCTCTGGCAAAATAGATATAACCTTGTCATGATTAACACCGCATTTTCCCGAGGGATTCGTAGGTCCTGTAGCTTGTTACAATGACATCTATCATAAATTTACCATGAATGGTGGATTAAACGCTCTGAACATTACTGGCATTGATTCAGCAAGAGTTGATTATAATGCTACTTTTAATTTGTATCAGTTCGTAAATGAAACACTATTATCCAATGAAACCTCATCTGTGCTAACAATTCTTGAGACTTCTTGCCCAAGAATAATTTTTCAAAGTTATAGCTGTTCACAAAATTTATGGTCAGATAATGAAAGGAAAAGGCTGTGCTCCGATTTCTACAGGGATAACTGTGGGTTGGTGGGCTCGAAGGGATCACACACTCCCGAGACCAACCGCCGGCACAGAGGGAAAGCACAAGGCACGAAGCCAGGGAAGCTCACGAAGAGCAGAAGGTAGACCACAGGGCTCAAAGGGCTCACACAAACGCAGACGCCTGAACTCTGTGGCTCGCTGCCACCAGAGTTCTTCACAGTCGATTAGTACGCAAACGCTCTGGCTATTAACCCAGTGTTGCATAAACTAAGACAAGAAGGAACTAACGATACGCAGGCGCGTCCAAGCTTAAATAGCAACAGACACGCATGCGTAGGTGAAGGTGTTCACGGATAGACATCCGGACAATAACTTAAAGCATGCATACACACAGCAGATGATACAATAAAGATAATAATACAACGATAAAATGACATGCCAACAAAACAATATAAGTTCTTGTGATAATGTTCCTTTCCTCCGCCCACAACTCCCCCCGCTAAGATTTGACTGGGGGCAAATCTGATGCCACAAAGGCGGAGTCTTGCGGATCACAGGGCCACGCCTGTCTGCTCATCCCATCTGCGTTGTCGTGGGCTCTGCCAGGTCGATACACGATGGAAACACTAAACTGCTGTAGAGCCAAGGCGAATCTGAGGAGACGCTTGTTTAGGCGACATCCCACTACGAGCGAACAACACGGCTGATGATCAGTCACAACCTTGACCTCCCTTGCGTAGAGGTGGAACTCGAAATGCTTGAGGGAGGCTACTATGGCCAGGCACTCCAGTTCTGTGACGGAATAGTTATTTTCCGCCGGTCTGAGCTGCCTCGAGAAGAACCCGACAGGGAGTTCCTCACCGTCACGACACACGTGCAAACAACCACCAACACCCGAGCCAGAAGCATCGGTATACAAAACGAACACATCATGAACAACAGGAATGAACAACACACATGTATCACACACACTACTTTTAAGCTTACGAAAAGCAGAATCCATGTCCCCGGTCCAGACCACCTGGAGAGGAGCCCTCAGCGAGGTCGCCGGAGTCAAGCGGCTCGAGTATGAGGCAAACGAAGGGATAAACTGTCTATAATAGGACATGGCCCCAAGGAAAGACCTTAACTGTTTCTTACTAACAGGGCGTGCAAACAATCTGAGGGCCTCCACCCGATGCTCAGGCACAGAAAGGGAACCACACCCGATCCTATGACCCAAGTAAACTAAAAACTTTCTGCCAAAATGACACTTTCTCAATTTAATGGTGAAACCGGCTTCTCCCAAACACTCAATAACTGCTCTCAAATGGGTAAGATGTTCTTCCCATGACTGACTAAAAACAACAACATCGTCCACATAATTCTTGCTACAGTGAGACACGGGTTCTAACACTTTCTCTACTATGGACTGAAAGATGGCCGGGGCATTCTTGAGCCCGAACGGCATACGAACATATCTGTACTTCCCAAAGGGACACACGAAGGTCGTGAGTTCACTCGAGTTTACGTCCATGGGAATCTGGTGAAAACCAGAAGTAAGGTCTAATGTGGAAAGACAACAACAGGGACCTACCAGGTCCAAAATTTCTGCTAAAGACGGCAACCAATAGCGTCGCAATGGAGTCACCGCGTTCAACCGGCGAAAGTCAACGCAAAGTCTAATTCCGCCGTCTTTCTTCCTAACTGGTACCAAGGGACTAGCCCAATCTGAATCAGACTCTACTATTATGCCACCAGCAAGCAAGGAATCCAGCTCAGCCTTGACGGCTTCGCGAATGCCAACTTCGCGAATGCCAACTGGTATCTGTCTTGGGGGCAAGGACACAACAGACGCCCCATCTTCTAAAAGAATAACACAGGACCCAACCTTGGACAAACCAGGGGACACACTGAAATTACTACTGAGATCAGACAACAAGGAATCTAGGTCACATTTCTTGTAACCGTCACACACGTCTCCATCCAAGGAGGTTTTGCTGACAAGCAAAGATTCATCAATGCCGCTATCTTCGGCAACAACTGTAATGGCATTCACTTGCAAAGCAGGGCGAGAGGTGTACACCTTCAAGTTACATCTGTGGGCTACTCTCACCGGGTGATCATCGCCTTTGGTAACCTTGTAAGTCACGTTAGACGATTTACCCACTACAGTGTAAGGGCCTTCCCAGGCAGCCTGTAAGGAAGCTTTAATGCCCGGGACTCTCATGAGCACTAGGGACCCCAACTCCAAAGGTTTGTCTCTGACACCCTTCTTAAAACACTCTGCCCGCTTGCCACTGGACACAGACTGATTGGCTACAACACAGTCACTAATGACAGCCAACCTGTCGTTCAAGGAAACCAGCCACTCGTCAACATCGACTGGATCAAAAGGTCTCTCAACCCACCCTTCATACAACAAGTCTAGAGGGCCCAAAACATCACGACCATAAACAATGCAGTGGGGAGAATATCCGAGGTCTCTGTTGGGGACTTGGCGCAAGGCAAACAACGCCAAAGGAAGGAAATCTACCCAGTCCACCCCAGCGTCAACAGCCTTGGAGAGCATCGGCTTCAGACTGCCGTGCATACGTTCAACGACTCCGTTGGACTGAGGACGGTAAGGAGATGTGGCCAACTTATCAATACCCAACAGATCACAAACTTCTGTCATCAACTTAGACAGGAAAATGCTACCTCTGTCTGACAACACTCGAAGGGGGATCCCTGTGCGGCTAATGACCTCGATAAAACACTGAGCAGCCTCAGAGGCAGAAGCCGTACGCATCGGGATGGCATCTGGCCACCTGCTAGCCAAACAAACGTAAGTAAAGAGATACTTAGACCCACGTTTTCCTTTCGGCAAAGGACCAACCAAGTCCACACACACGCTCTCAAACGGAACGCTAACTATTCTTCTCTCGACCATCAAGGGTTTCTTGTTACCGGCACTATTCATTCTCAGGCAAACATCACAAGACTTGACAAACTTACATACATCACTGTGCATGCCAGGCCACGTAAACTTGTTACCCAGCAGCTTCCTCATCCCACGGACTCCTACGTGGGCAGTCTTATCATGGGCAAGTTTCAACAAACGCTCCCTAAAAACTACGGGAACTACAACTTTCACAACTAACTGGTCATCGACTAAAACAGAATGCACGAGCATGTCATCCTCCAAGGAATACCCGTTCAGAGACTTGCGACCTAACTCTAACAAGGGAGAAAGGGAGTCATCAGACTTCTGAGCCTCGACAACAGACTCAGTACCACCGCTCGAAGTGGGAACAGACAAAACGAGGTCATCAATTTCACTGGAAACAGGTTCACTAGGAACAACTACGTTATCGGAAACAACAACGCTACTAGGAACTACTCGACTTTCAACATTGGAAACAACGTCACTGGAGACAGAAAGGGAAGACACATCAGATGTAGAGGGAGACAAAACCACAAACTCGTCACTGACAGCGATACCACCAACTACTGCCCCATCCCCATCCTCGTCAGACCCGTTCAGAAGCCCAGATTCAGACACAGAAGGCTCCATACTGTTAGACCCAACACTTACAGAAGACAGAGAGGGAACATGAGAAGTATCAATGACAGACAAACGAGCAAATTCCTCATCACACACAAGAGGAACAGGCTCAGCTAACTCAACGTTTCTGGCATTACGTCTCCTACGTCTGCGCTTTCTCTTGACAGACTCACTTCTGGTTACAACGTTCACTGTGGCTACCTCTCCCTGAGTAGAGACGGGAGCGGAGGAGGTGGAAGGTACCTCCACCGCCCCATCACCAGAGCAGGCAACGTCCTCAGACGCAGGCTGAGTGCTGCAGGTATCATGCAGTTGCCCCGCCACCTCAAGCAATTTATCTGCCTGGGTGGCGGCACCCAACAAGAGGTGCTCGGCTCCATGGGAATCGAAAACAACACCCTACCGGCCAAACTATCACGGTGGGCAACAGCCACTCGGTGCTTGAAGCACTTACTCTTAAATTCAAAGTTCACAATGGCTACTCTCAAGGTAACTGGGTCACTATCCCAGCCCCTTACTTCAACAGTATCCCCGGTCAACTGGTCCTCGTATACTAGACACCCAGGGACTATGGAAATTTCTGCCCCAGTATCGGGCACAATCTCGCATTTGGTACCATTTACAAACCCAAAAGTGTGGGAAGGATGATCTCTAACAGCCACCCAACTTGCATTGTAAGTTTTTCTCTTAACTCCATCACTTTTACCATCAGACTTGGACTTACGTTTGGGACAGTCAGGGGACTTGTGTCCCGGCTCTCTACAGGAGTAACAAACTATGCCGGGAGGTTTAACTCCCAAGTAACCCGGAGAACTACTGTGAACGCCCTCACTACCAACAGATGAACTAACTACTTGACCACTGCTACTGCTACTACTACGGCACTCAAAGGCCCTGTGTCCCCGCTTCTGACACTTGAAGCATACAACTGGGGACGACCCTCTGCCCACCCTGCTACTAGACGTGCTGGACTTCTCGAAAGAAGCAGCAGTACGGGTAGGAGAGATAGAAACGGAAAACTTACTAAGTTCACGCAACGA
>WLWD01005443.1_pt1 | contig 33773 bp, 10 predicted proteins | sample 6712731 | NCBI WGS metagenome assembly WLWD01 (sample SAMN12718690, study PRJNA576275) | sponge metagenome | isolation source: marine sponge | host: Mycale hentscheli | place: New Zealand: South Island, Marlborough, Capsize Point | collected 2014-11-01
CAACTTTTTTCCCCATGCAATGATGAGATGGAAATAGCCACTTTCCATTTCATCTACAAGCACTTCAGTCGTATGAAACAATTCTGTTAGGCAGTCACTATTATCGCAACATATCGACTCTATTTTCCTGCAGTAGCACCATAATCTAATGGGACCTTCCCTGTTCACAATATTATCAGAAGAAAAGCTAGAAGATGGATGTGCTGAAATAACCGTTGCTTCTTTGTGAACCATTTACCTGCAACAAGGTCAGGCAGAAACCTCGTTTTGATTAGTTCAATTGATTAATATATATATATTATTCATTTAATACAGGAGAATATCACGAGTCTGTTGGCTTAGTATTTACGCGAGTGCCGCAGGCACGAGCGTAAATACCACCAATCAGACGAGTGATATTCTCGGGTATCCAATGGATAATAAATTTATTAGGTACTGCTCATGCGCGAATACCTTGGTAACAAGAAATTTACCTAGGGGGACGTAATAACCCAACGTAATAACTATGAACACAGGTGATATGGAAAAATATTGCCCTAAGCCACATCCTGTTTACTTTAATGCATTTTCTATGTGGCAACAGTTATCAGGCTCTGTTCAGTACCTAATAAATGCAATTATTATGAAGAGTTCATCCAAATAGTTCATTGAACAAAGGAGTTCCTGAAGGTACTGTAAGCCTTTGTGAGTGATGCAAAAGCTAAGTGGGAATCAGAACCTTACTGCTACAGCTTTAATGCTAGCTACCCAACCATTAATGAAATAGATGTAGGAATCAAGACTTTATAAGCTTTCAACGTCGTTTCACCAGTATACTTACTAGTCGATTCAATGAGGTAGCAAAATATATCTGGATACTTCAGGCCATATTTGTCCCAAGATTTTCAATAAATCCTTCCTTTAGCTGAAGTATGGTCTTTCAGGCTCCCAGCTTAGATAGCTTTTCCCTGTACCGCATTTAAGCTTCGTCCAATGAGAAATCATAAGCAGAAACGCCATGTGAAGACATAATTAGCCTAGAATACGCCACGCGCCACTTGACATTTTGCCACTCGGAATGGCGACGTAGCAACTGTTTGAGCTCATACTTTATGGTAACATCTCCATAAATTCTTCTAAAAACTCGACTTTGTTGACACAAAAATACAAATTATCCTACTTATAAACCTTTCTGTTATTAACCCTCAGCACTCATGTGTGACAGGATTATAGTAGTTGTCTGTTTGTCTGTCTGTCTGTCATGCTTTGATTTCAGAGATCACTGACAATTAACCGTTGATTTAGATATGAACTTTCTCTGAACCAAAGTTTAGGACCATTAATTATGCTATCTTTTTTTTTTTCTTTTTTTTTTTCAAGCTAATTGTTGAAAAAATGCGAAGCTTTCAGCTCCGCGTTGGTACCAGCTTTTGTTGGTAACCCCACCTAGTGTCACGTCATAATCACGTGAGCAAATATTTACATGCAGCCCACGGTGTAGTTTGCTTTATGATCGGGGATATTAACTGAGCTGAAAGAAGTGAAGCGTTGAATATGTATACTTGTGAGTGTTTCTGGCCTGTTTAGCTTCTTTTTTATGAAGATATAGTTTCCACGTACCATTTTTGTCGAGTGATATTGATGCCTGATTAAAATAGCTAATAGATTGCTTGTCGTTTTGGTCTGAGATTATATTGTAATAGGTAGTTAGTAGTGTTGAGGATTCACACCTTTGATACTTCATAATATGTCATTTATTTTTAGAAGGTAAAATGTCAAAACCTTCAAAGCCTAAATCTAGTGTTCTCTTTTGTTTCTTACCCCTGCTTGCTCCTTTTAACCTTTCAATAGCTGTTATATTGTCTCTTTTTTCTTTTTTACTATATCTTGTATAACGATACCACCCAATGATCTTATAAGCACTTCAACTGATGTATGCTGTTCTTAATTCATGACATTTTTCGAGGTTAAATTAATAGTGTTCCTTAACATCATTATAGTCCGGGCTAGAAATTTAGATTTTTTTGGCCAACCTTGTTTTTTGCAATAAAATAATTTTTTAAACTTATTTATGTTAATTTATACCAGCTGAATCCAATTCTGATGAGTACCAGATACATAAACTTGAGCATTTCTTGATAATTAAAATGCAACTTTTAATTTTATGGTAATTTAAAATCAAATAAACCATCTTATCTATCATTTACTCTTAGTAAAAGGCCATAGTAGCTTCTTAATGACATAATTTCTTCTCTGACATAGCATTTATAATGGCATCAAATTTTAATCTGCTGAGTTCCTGTTTGTGCACTGCTATTTCCTTATATGTAATTTCCATTACTTTGTGTCACCTGCTTCTTCATGCTAAAACTGGTAGTATAGTCTAGTTTAGAAACAAAAACATAGTACTTCCTTCAAGAAACTGAAAGTTCATGCTCTATTATCCTGAAAGTTAGACGTTTAGGTAACAATACAGTGTCTTATTTGAAGGGAGAACAAAAAATAACCAGCAATTAAAGCTTATCCAGAGCAAGAATCCAGAGTTTCTATGCAATAACTTTCATGGTGAAGTTGAAGGACGCAAAGCTTGTTTAGTCGCACAAGGCTATTCACAAAGTTTGGAACCGACTACGACGAAACTTTATGTCTGGTCATTCAACTAGAGTTTGTTCGAGCACTTATTGCCATATCTGTTCAAAGCGGTCTTCAGTTACATCACGTTGATGTTACCATGGCTTTTCTAAATGGCAAATTAGATGAAGATGTATTCATGAAGCAACCTGAAGAATTTGCTGAAATTAGAAAAGAAAACCTGGTCTGCCATCTGAATAGGAGCATCTATGGGTTAAAACAGTCACCTCATTGCTGGAATGAAATGCTAGAAAGTTATATGAAAAGGGTTGGTTTTATCCAGACAAAGGCTGACCCATGTATCTATCAATTGATAGGAGGAGAGACTGCCTACCTAAGAGTGTATGTTGATGATGTCATTATCACAGCGTGAAGCAACACTAAGATAAATGAAACCAACTGGCAAAACATCGGATAATCAGACTCTGATTGGGGAGGAGACATAACTGATAGAAAATCAACCTCAGGTTATGTGTTTCAAGTTGCTAATAAATCAATCAGCTGGCAAAGCAAATAGAAAGGAATAGTAGCAGGGCCGAATACGTTGCCTTAGCCTATCATTTTATTCGAGTTGAAATGCTCAAGTGATCAGTCCATGTGATTTATTGTCCGACAACAGACATAGTTGCAGATGTACTGACCAAAGGATTGTCAAAGGAACATTGGTGACACTGCATAATAAAATGGGGCTAATCGAGTGTTCTGGCTAGTGAGGAGGAGTGTTAGAATAGGACACTCTTAGAACACTGTCATATCATTTAATATTGAAGTTTTGATGATCCTTACCTTGTTAATGTTTACCCTTTCTATATAAATTATTGTGTGTGTGGTATTGTATCTGATTGAATCAATAAAACTAACATTTCTTACCCCTGGAATCACTTCCAAAAGACCATTGAAATGCAAACTGAGTTCAGCCTATCTTTAAAAACTAATCATGCATGTACTTCAGTTGGCACTTAAGTGCAAGATCAATGTACTCGTACTTATTCAAGTCAATTGCAAACTTGAGGTATTTGTACTCATACCCACACATTACAAATTTACAGGTACCCTAAAGCACAAAAATACTTTCAAAGTTCTTTGCCTGATGGCTGGCCGGCATATCCACCGGCCATACAACTTTCCCTACAATCTAGAGCATCATTCAGGTATAGGTTTTCAAAATTTCAGTGGTAATTGTTGAGCTTACTCATTGGCCATTTCTTCAGTTTACTGATGGTAAACATTATCACATAATATGTGTCACTTCTGTTTAGGTGAAGTGAATTGAAACAGTAGGGATAAGTAAAAGTAATATTCTTAATAACTAGTGATAAGCATGAGCACAAATGGCGAGCAAGCCTAATATTACAGTATTGTTAAATGATTAATTTAATTTCTGACACTCAAGCTACTAAAAAGGTCTAGTTTTTTTCAAATTATTATGCATATAATGTAACAGGGTTTTAATACCATAGTAACCACTTGTTGTAATTGTTTAAAATAAAGATTTAAAATAAAGATTTTAAAGAGTGTACCTTTTAATGAATTGATAAAAAGACATACATATAAAAATAAAGGAGACCGTATGAATTGTAGTCTAGAATTGTCCTGCAGTTGATAAAACCTGACACAAATAGGTTAGGATTTCTGGTTTCAAGCTTTATATTTGTGCGTTCCTTTCAACCAGGTTGAAAAAAAAAAATACTGCATATGCAAGAGCACGTTTGTTACAATTGTAGGAAATTTGAATAAAAAAGATTGCTTTAAAAGCTGACAACTTGAACTAGTCTTTCAGCCACAATCCCAACTAGGACTGGTTGGTGAGCACCGGTATAATAAATACATGCAGGTGTGGAGAAGTCAGCTCAGAAGATGCTGGAGCTGATAGAGTCCTAAATGCACAGATCCAGCAAGTAACTGCAATAAAGCTAATAATGGGAATACAATTATTCATTGTAAAGGATTCAACTGCAGGTCTGGAGCAACAAACATGTTCAGATGTGCATCTTTCTCATAGGAAATGTATAGACCCAAACATAGGTATGAATATCAGAAAAAAGCATTGAATGAAAAATGGCCAGAACCGCCATTAAAGAAAGCAATCAGCAAAGTTGTTTTGTGGCTCAAGTAGCATAATGATTTTATCATTGTGCACAAAAATTAGTTATTGCATAAAGGATCATATCCTATATCAAAAAACAATAACCATAAAATAATGTACAATCCAAATGTATTGTTCTATGACAGAAAATGCATAAATCAAGTGACTATACAAATTATAAAGCTATAGAAATGGAACAGCAACTTCACATTATCCTTAATTTTCCCCAGTTTCATCCTTCCTCTCCCACAAGCACATGCATTTACTAAGTGCCATACTTAAAATGCTAGTGTCTTTCTAGCTTTTCTAGCTGCCAGTAATTCTATTGTTTTGTGGCTCATGTAGTGTAATAAGTTTTCAGCAAAAGTCTCTCAGAAACTAATTATTGCATAAAGAATATCATACTAATAAAAACTATAACAATGATTGTACAAGTTGAATGTTCTATAACAGCAATATATGAACCACATAATGATATAAGTAACCATACACTTAACCACAAACACACAATGACAACTTTATTCCACAGCTCATAGTTGATTGCAAATGACAATATTGTGATACTTATTTCACACTGATCGAACAATCTTTTCAAAATCATGCAGGATGAACTTTGTCCACATCTTTATCCACAGTGAGGTCCTCACAGGAACAGTTCTCTGTAACAATGCAGTTTGAGTCACACAGAGTAACACCCATGAGCTACATCATGCCCCACATCTAAAAGAACAATTTGATTAGAATTTATAGTCATATAATAAGTAAGTTTGCCTATATAATTAAAATACTCTTGAAATTCTCCTTTTAATTCTTGCAAAGAATTTAACTGTATTCTAAATATTTAGTTTAAGTGATGAAGAATTAGTGATCTGGTGAACTCTTCATAAATACTAGTTTGTGTAGATAACTGACTTACACTTTCAGAGTCGTAGAGAGAGCAAATCATAGCAGAAACTGGTAAGTAACACATATCCATCACATTAGGATGGGAATGCAAATATTCTTTAAGAGAATCTTGAGCAGACTGACTGTTGGCTGTATTACTGCATTTAGAAGAGCTACTACTGTTAGGAAAATGATCATTGTATTCCATAATTTCATTTTCACTAAAACCAACTACTTCCATTCTCTTTGAAAAAACATCTTCTCTTACAGACTTGGAGGCTGATGGACGAGAAGATACTATGATCATGGCTAGGGAAAGTGGCTTTTTGTCAAAAAGTTGAAAAATGATGTATTTTTTCATCTTTACAACAATACTCCAAATACCAACCTTTCTCCATTCGATACCTGTATTGATTGATACACCGACATAAAATGATTCCAGCAAATCAGACAAACTGTTGACTTGAGTGTTATAAAGTTCCCTGAGTATGACTAAAAATACTAGTTGAGCTCTTGTAAGAGTTTCTCCAAGCATCCTCAATTTGATGGTGCTATCTTGCATTGAATCAACCTCCACAAAGCCTTGATGCATCCATCAAGGGATGACACCACTTGGACAAAGCTATCCCATGTACTTACTTCAGATTTTAAATTCTCACCAAATACTCGTAATAAATATCGAACGAGGACCTACCTCAATGTTTGCACTACAGCCTTAGAGACACTGGCACAAGGCGTTCGAGATTCACTAACTAACCATTGAGCTAACTTCTGGAAGCTTTAGCATTCTAGTGAGGCAATGCAGACAAGAATGAACAATGATTTTCTCGAGATGCTACTTTAAACTGCCATATATACAGCGGTGATACATATGTACATAGCTAATGGTTTTGTAGTACATTCATTACGATAAGTCATACTTGAGGCAAAATAATCCTGTATGAATCCCTAGATAAATAAATAATAAATAAATACAATTAACATTCTCTAAAGTTATTATTGTCATATAGAAGCACAAAAGAGTTCCAATATTTGTCTGAAAAACTGTGATTTAGAAGGTAATCAGTGTTTGATCAGGAGTTCATTCAGGAATTAATCTAAGATTGAACTTGTGCTATCTCAAGGGGGGTCACAACTTTCTTATATTATTATTACTTTATCACTTCGCTTTTAGCTTACAAAATTTTAAGAATATTTAAGGGGGTGACGAAGTGACTTAAAAGGGGCAAGCACTGTGGTCCCCCCTAAATGAATCTGTTTGATATACAACTTTTCCCTTAGCTGAATTTTCTTCCCCTAAACAAAGTTCCCCCAACCCACCCCCAGAGGAAATGTTCTCCCCTTAATTTCCCACCACAAAATGAAGCTAGCTTCCTCAATCTGTATTACTCTGCTACATAATTTCATAACATAAGGTCTAACTTGAAATGAATGGGTGATAAAACGTTTTACTACAGTTACAATTGAATACTCTGGTTTTGATGGCCAATTATTTCCAAATATTCATGTGGGCAGTGAGTAATGGGGGCTCACCTAGAAATTCTAATTGCCTGTAATTTTCACTGTTTAATTCCACTTAAATAGGCCTTGTGGGGATAACTGCCCGTTTAGTTTATCCATGTGCATCTGTAAATTGTTGTATATATTTAAAGTATATATATATATATATATATATATATATACTTATAGCCCGTTACCCGAGCGACCGCGCTTGTCGTTAAGAACTATAAATCTGATACAGTCTGGTATGCCCGTAAGAAAATGTATTAGCGGGGAAAAGTCTGATTAATTCTAGCACCATAATTATGGTAGTAAGGCATATCAAAGCAAATGGAATAATGAAGATTTGGGTACTTTAATACACTTACTACGATGCTAACGCGATAACATACTTTGCTCTTTGTTTAATGTCTTGGCTAATAAATAGTTATAAACCAAACTCATTTAGTGTTTGTATTTCGATTTATAAATCCCGCCACTCGGCTGTGCCCTGTGTCTCGGAGTTCTAAATCGCATACAACCGCATTTTTGGTTTATAACTCTAACATTATATAGACCCAGACTCATAACTATGGTCCTTACTGTCCCCCGTCCCCCCCCCCCCCCACCCCCACCCCTCCCCTTCCCTTCTTCCCTTTCTTGCAAAAATTACTGTAGAAAACCCGGGTAATACATAGTTGTAACACTATGTGAGATTCAGCTAATCAACAAAGTTAATGAGCTACATGAACTACTACTGTAAACCCTGCAATTTTTTTATAGCGCTGTTAAATGATTGGTTTCGACGACATCAACTTCTTCTACTTAGTCGATTATACGAGTCTTTGAAAGATTACTTCAGTTATTGTTAAATGGCTAGTGCACTCTGAATTCATTGTTATATTCAGGGGATAGGAGAAGGGTGCAGGAAGGGAGACTGCTCCCCCCACCACCTTCATTAACCATGGAGGTTTGGCCCATACTTTTTCACATTTTATAGTATAGATTGAAGCTTTCTCACCTAACTAAAGGGGTCTGGAAAAAAGCAAAGGAAAAATGTGAAAAAATCTTAGTTGTTGCCGGGGATTCGAACACAGCGACAACTAGAATTTTTTACATTTTTTCCTTTACTTTTTTCCAGACCCCTTTAGGTGAGAAAGTTTCAGTCTAGTTTTAGTGAAGGGTATGAACTTGATAATTGTTGTAGTATAGTATGAATGTAGGTAGTGGTTTTGAAAAATAAATAGTTTACTATTTTCATCAATTTTAATATTATTTTGTTTTTAGAATTCTCCACAAAATTTGGACAAAAGAAGCAGCTAACCCATATTTGTTTTTAATTGTGGTGGCCTCAGCCCCTCCACTTATCACTTCCTTATAATAGTTACATAGGTACATGTCCAAAAGAGAAAAAATAAATTCTTAATATTATGTGTTCCTGGATTTCAGTTGACAAGTAGTCAAGCTAAAATGTAGCTAGCTCTCAACATTATAGTTAGTTAATTAAGCCCCATCTACACCCCTTCCCCCCTTTTCCTAAACACTAAATTTGGGCTTCCAATAAACTAGAGGTGAGAAATACAATGAGGCTCATGCAGTGTTCCACTTAACTTACTACTGCGGTGTAGCTCTGAGTTATCTCTTCTTAACTTATCTATTGTATGGATACAAAAAACTAGTCATATACCTGGTCTAGCTAGCTCACCATTTGTGCTGAAGTGCATCAGTAGTTGGATTTAACAAGCTATCATTTGACAACCATATGACACTATGGTGATTGCAACTTAATGTAGCAAACATTATTAATGGGTGTGGTTAAGCTCCAAGTGTGATAGGGGACCCCCATTCCTAATCATCTTCCTATACACCTGCACATACACATGGAGTCAAGCTCTATTTCATTATTAAGTTCCTAAGGATAGTCTTGGTAACCACTTTTAGTGAGGACATATGTTTTAGAGCTTCTGAGGTAACGCTTGAATATTCTACATGAGCACACCCGTTGTTCTAATCTGGAGTCATCAATGATACATTGCAATAAATAACAATTATAATCAACTTGTTCGACATATATATCCTACGTTCTTATGGTTACCATATATATGAACTATTGTTAGATATTCATCACTACACTGAGCAATAAAACCTTTGTATATTGAATTCCTGTTGGATAATAATAGAGTACTGCAAGTAAAATTTCTATAGGATATTTTATCAATTTCATTACAATTTTATACCAAATGTCTATTGATAATACAGCTATAATGAAAATCATTAGTAGGCTGAACCGAATTTTTTTAAAATATTATTTTACACATGGTCACTCATTAGCTACTTACCAAGTTTACACCTACAGCTGAGAATATTATAACAAAATTGTTGTGTCACCCTAAACAACTGGTGTGGTGAACATGTATTGAACAACATCATGTCAGTCATTTTAGTGTGCATGAAAACCTGTTGAACTGTGTGTCTCAAACAGATTCTTGTGTAGTCTTCAGTATCCATCAGACCTCAAATAAATTAGAACTCGTCCCATATTTTGAGGTTACCTCTGTTTGATATGCAAATGCACATTTCTAGAAAAAATACCTTGGGAGGAATTCTAATTCATTTTTGAGGTCAGATGGATACCAGAGATGGGGACCACTGTAAATTGTTTGAAATGTACAGCTCTGTGGGTCCACCCCGACCCGGTGCAGAGCAATAAGAGAGAAGGGATAAAAAAAAAGGAAGAAGAAAATAGAGAAATAGAAAAAAAACTTATTTGACAAATAAATTTATTGTTAGTTTTATTACCTATTCATTTGTATAATTATTTAATAAAAGTGTGAGCATGCACAAGCGTACAATAATTTTTTGTCCGTATCATAGATATGTATTAGAATTTGCTTTAGTTTTGTTTTTCAGATTTTGTAATTCCTAATTTTTGTTTGATACTCATATTTGTGAGTAATCAAATTAAACTAAGGACTGCCATACCTTGAGAATGACAAATACGGATAGAAAGTCTCAGTGGCAGCGATACCATTTATACAGGAACTAAAGAGACCAGAAGAGACAAAAGAGAGCGGAAGATATTAAGAAACTATAAAGAGAACAAAGAGTCTAGAAGAGACTATAGCGACTAAGTAGACTTGGAGAAACTAGAAGAGATTAATAAGATTAGAAGATACTAGAAGAGACTAAAGAGAGACTAGATGAGACTAAAGAGACCAGAAGAGATTAAACAGACTAAAGAGACTAGAAGAGACTGAAGAGACCAGACAGTCTGAAGAGACTAAAGAAACTAGAAGGGACTGAAGAGACTAAAGAGACTAGAAGAGACTAAAAGAGACCAGAAGAGATTAAAGACACTGCAAAATGCAAACTAGTTATTTGCAGTGGTGTAAGGAAAGTGGGGGGGGGGGGGGCTCTGTGGGCTGGAGCCCCCAGCCCCCACAAAATATTTTTGGCACTACTTAGACATGCGATTTTCTAGCATAAACACAAGCAAATCACAAAACACATGCCCTTGAACACATACCGAAAAATCTTTCTACGCCACTGATTTAGCTTATGCTATATGGAATTTTATTAAATAACTCCTACAATGATGTAATGAGAGCACAACTTGCATGAAGAAAGAACCAAAAGTTGACCACTCCATGCTGTTCTGATCCTGATTATGAAACTCAATAGCTAACTTTCGTAACTACTAATAGTTACACTCAACCATGCACTGCTATCCACAAGCTAGCTATTACAAACTCATTTTTCAGACCAAAAGAATAGCTTATTTGGCATATATACCTAATCAAGTAACTTGTACAATGAAAAATGGTACTTTATCCACAAGAGAAGCTAAACATGCAAGGACACTCACCAATAGTTTCAGTGCAAAAATCAAACACCAAATAAACTACTCAGCAAAACTTGTTAAGCTGACTGCTTAAACTTTTCTCAAAAATTCATCAGAAATTTTTAAAAAGGGGACTGCAATTGTTTAGTTGAATACAATACCTTAACTGTCAGTAATCTCCTAAATCAGAGCATAACGTACAGACTGACCGACAAAATGACACAACTACTAACTATAACCACGCATAGCATCACTGCAATTAACATCCTATATGGTTTGATTGGTTTCTGGAGGGTTGAAAGCAATTTTGCTTCAATGTTAACAAAATATAGTTACACTAATTACAGTTGCTATTCTGTAAAAAAAATTGAAAGGCAGCACATTTAGTTGCAATTACTGCACTAAATGAAGCACTAAATGCACCATACACTAGCTAGAAATCACAAAACACCTTGGAGCAAAACAATAATTTATTGATTGTTCTAATGAAGTATCTATATAACTCCAGCAATGAAAACGATACATGTAAATGTGGTCTTCATGAGAGAAAGCTAAACAGGATAAGACACTCACCGGTTATATTTTCTATGCAAAACTTCACTTCTGCACTTGGTTAAAAAAAACTATACAGCAAAATAAAACTACAGCAAGCAACAAGGAATATTTTATCATGTGAATATATTATGTGCCAGTAGGGGGTGTTACCCACAAAGCTGGTACCTATGTGGAGCTGAAGCTTTGCATTTTAAAACAATCAGCCCATAACAAAAAATTAGTACAATATATTTATATTGTCATTTTAGTGAGTTCATACTTATTGAAAGTGACCGTACCCGGGGCCTTGGTTGTGGAGGCTTGGTTACGGCACCGTCAGAGGTCTTCTCGCACAAGGCGTGAAGGACCAGGCAGCTCACTTAACAGGCTCCGCCCTAAAACTACCCGCAACCGCTGGCCGTGAAGCTTGCAGTCTTGCGTAGCAGGGCAAAAGCGAGCACTAACTACAGATTTTCTTGTGTCTCTAGACTGTCAGAGGTGAGCAACAACTTAATAGAACTTGCCTGTGGCTTATAACAGAAATGAAAAGATGACTGTGCTGTGGGTTAACATTAAGCATGAATATCATTAAAGAGAGATGGGAGTAGGAGAAAACATATGATAAATGGAAGGTGACAAATTGTTTTGAGTAAGTGTAAGATGATATGTAAGTGTTCATGTATTTCATGTAGTTGTCCATGTCTGGGCTGGTCAACAGTCCCAGACAGACTCCCGGGCCTGTAGAAGTGAAGAGGTGATGTCGCGTGAAGAGCCGAAAGTTGATCGAAGGTTCAAGTTGGATGAGTAGATGAATCGTCTGTCGATGGGGAAGAATCTGGCGTGAATGGTATTAGTAGTTGGATGGCGCGGGTGTATTCCTTGCCATGACAACGGAGTCTAACTGCTCTCACCTGGCCGTCATCGCCAGGAAAAGTCTTGATGATGCGAGCTAAGGGCCATTGTCTGACTTTGAGGACCTCGTCCTTCACAAAGACTAGGTCCCCAACTTGTAGATTCTGTTGTGTCTTTGTCCATTTGTATCGTTGATGTTGAGTAGCCAAGTATAATTTTAACCATGATTCCCATAGCTCGTGTTTAATCTTTGAAACTAATCGCCATCTGCGAAGTGTAGAAATCTTTCCTGAAGGTGGTTCTTGTGCAGGTAGAGCTCGGAGAGGGCGGCCTATCAGGAAATGGCCTGCTGTGATGACATCTCCAATGTTTGACTCGTCTTCCAGGATGGGTGTGAGAGGTCGCGAGTTGAGTATAGACTCTGCCTCGGCTAGAAGGGTGTATAGTTCGTCGAACCTGAGCGTATGTGGTGACAAATTCTTTTTGAGAAGCATCTTCATAGTGCGAACGGCTGCCTCCCAGAGGCCGCCAAAATGTGGTGCTCTGGGCGGGATGTTGTGCCATGATATTCCATTTCTTTGAGCGAAGTGTGATGTTCCTTCCTTGGTTTCCCTGGATCCGAGGAGTGCCTCCAACTCCCGGATTTCCTCCCGGGCCCCCACGAAATTGCTGCCATTATCGGAAAAGATGTCTGAGGGGCAGCCACGTCTTGACACGAAGCGAGTGAGGGTAGCCAGGAAGTCCTCCGTGGAGAGGGAGGCGCATAGATCCAGGTGAATGGCTTTGGTAGCCATGCAAACGAACACAGCCACATAACATTTCTCGAAGAGAGGTTTGCGAGTGTAGCCGCGACGTATCTGTAGAGGGCCAGCAAAATCGATGCCGACTTTCATGAATGGTGGAGAGGGAGTGGTGCGTACTGCAGGCAACATCCCTAGCTGTTGGGAAAGGGGCCGAGCGTATGCCCGTTGGCAGGCTGGACACGCTCTGCTGATCTTCTTCAGAATATTTCTAAGTCCAGAGACATAGAACTTGTCTGCTATGATGCTTTGTAGGGCAGCGACTCCAGGGTGTAGGTAGGAGCGATGAGAAGTGTGGAGTAGTAAACGAGTGAAGTAAGAATGTGGATGAAGAGGCGTTAGCAATTTGGGTGAAGTGTGAGAAGTTGCATCTCGCACTCTGCTCTTGAGGCGTAAAGTGCCGTCATGAAGTGTTGGAAGGAACTTGTGTAGGACGTGATGTTTAGGTAGTGTCTTGTCTTGTTTGATGTAAACAAAGACTTCCGGAAAGTCCTGTTCCTGAGACAATTGAATGAGTTTGTTTCGAGAAGTGAAAATTTCTTTGGACGTGAGAATCTCTGCTGGAGGTGAGATTTTGAGTCTGATGCGATTGAAGAAGCGGTAGATCCAAGCCACCGTTCTCTCCAAGGTGTGTAGAGAGGAGAAACGTTGCCAGAGTTCATTGAGGAAGTCGTGTCGAGGAGTTTCCATCGATAGTGAAGGCGAAATGGATAAGACTTGTACAGCTTCTGGAGGTCGTGATATTGGAAGTGCTGGCCAGCTGTCAGGCGCCTCGGAGAGCCACTGTGGACCCGCCCACCATAGAGTGGAGTGGACTAAGTCTGAAGCAGCAACTCCCCGACTTGCCAAATCAGCCGGGTTGTCCTCCGTACGTACGTGCTTCCATCTGGTGTGAGGAAGGAGGTCGTGGCATGCTTGTACACGGTTAGCCACGAATCTGTCTCGAAGTTGGGTGGAGTCTTTGGCCAACCAGTGCAAGACAATTGCACTGTCTGTCCAGGCGAACAGATGTTCGTGAGAGATGTCCAGAAGGTTCCCAACGTGAGCTAGCAGCCTGGCCAGCAGATGAGCTCCCAGCAGCTCCGCACGAGGAACTGTGGTGTGCTTTGTGGGAAGAACTCTTGCCTTTGCTGAGATGAGAGTAGTCTGGATGGAACCATCTGGCAGTACTGCACGGAAGTAGACAGCTGCTCCGTATGCCTTTGTGGAGGCATCCGAGAATCCGTGTAATGATTTGAATACGTGAGGTTGTTTTGATGAGAAAAATTGTCTTGGTACAGCGTGACTCTGGATGTTGGGAAGATCATCAACCCAAGAAGTCCAGAGCTGTTTGAGGTTGTCAGGTAGCTCTTTGTCCCATGGTAGGTGAAGTTTCCAAGTGTCCTGAAGTATCGTACGTGGTATGATCGTGGTGGGTGCGAAAAGCCCCATGATGTCGAACACTGAGGCGGAAATTGAAGCCACTAAACGTTTTGTGACTTTGACGTTGGCTGAAGGAAGTGGAGGGACAGAAACGTGTAGAGTGTCGTTGGTTGTATTCCAGTGTACTCCAAGAGCTTTGGCTGACTCATGGAGCTGGAGGGGTGCGGTCTCAACTTCCCGAAGGCAGGCTGGAGTGTGGTCAAGGAACTCCTTGGAGTTTGACCTCCATTTTCTTAACGTCATTCCTGCCTTAGAAAGGAGACCGCAGAGTTCATCTCTGATGCTGTCGGCTTCTTGTATGCTTTCAGCACCCGAGACGAAATCATCTACGTAGAAGACTGCTCTGACCAGCTTGGCTGCTCGTGGGAACGTAGATTCGTAGTGGTCGGCAATGAAATGTAGTGTTTGTGTTGCCAAAAATGGTGAGGAGGCGACGCCGAACGTAACACGCTCCATCCTACAATCAACCACTTGACCATCAGGTTGACGTAAGATAAAGCGATGTAGGTCTTGCTGATCAGGGGCCAGTCGGATCTCACGGAACATCTTGCTGATGTCCGCGGAGAGTCCGACTGGGTGTTGACGGAACTGAAGGAGAATGTCCGCCAGTTGTGGGTATAAGTTCGGACCCACAAGTAAGCAGTCGTTCAGAGATGCACCCGTAGTAGACTTGGCAGATGCATCAAAAACTGGTCGCACCTTGGTGGTTGACGAGGTGTCCTTAAACACCCCGTGGACCGGCATGTAGTAGACAGGATTGAGTGGTTGTAGTTGATCCCGGGGCACTACGTGGGCGTGACCGAGGTCGATGTACTCACGGAGTGCAGTGTCGAAATCCTCGAGTTTCCCTTTGGCTCTGAGGGAGCGCTCATTGTGGAAGAATCTCGACAGTGCCTGTCGTTTTGTGTCTCCGAGCTTGGGAGGGTCTTGCTTAAAGGGGAGCGCGACTGTGACACGGTTGTCTTTGAGTATGACCGTGTCTTTGAAGTGTTGGACAGCTCTCTGTTCATTGGCTGTGAGTTGTGAAGCTTCTGGTACGTGGTCAAGTGACCAGAGACGAGCGAGGACATCATGAAGGTTAGTATCTTGTGGAATCAAAGTGAGGACCTGAGCGCGGGAGGCCAGAGGACCAACGACACCGTACCCGAATTCTGTCGCAATGAAACGGTGACGATTGATCCTCGAGACCTCACCACATAAGTCCCATGGATGCTCTTCTCCGAGAATTATATCCACCTTACCCCCCATCTCGGGGTCGCTCAGAACGAGGCCTTGTTGTGTAGCCAAGTCCCTCACGGAGTCCCGATCTGAAGGAGGTGAAGTAGTCAGTGCGTGTGCACAGATTGAAAATTCAATTGGGTTGGTAGAGAACGTGGAAGTTGTAGAAGCCAGAGGGACGAAAACCTTGTGTTTGGAGCGAATAGTCCCTTGGCCGAAGCCTTCAAATATCCTGTCTTGTGGGTGACGGGGTAACCCTAGGTGTGTAGCGAGCTCCTCCGTCATGAAGCTTCCCCCACTCCCATGATCCAGGAGCACTCTGGCTTTCGTGATCTTGCCATTGTGCTGAAGTCGGGCTACTACCGTGCAAATGAAGTTGCCTGACCCTTGGGCCACGGAAGCAGGTTCTGCATGGACGGGAGTGTCCACTACTGCCACAGTGGAAGGGGCAGTGGGAGGAGCTGCTGGAGTGCTATTGTTAGGACGTGTGTCCCGATGTAAGAGGGTGTGGTGTCTCTGGCTGCAGTGGCGACATGAGTGTTGGTTGGTGCACTGCCGCACAGCGTGGGCGGGAGAAAGGCAGTTAAGGCATAAACGCTTCTCTCGCACCAGGCTATTCCTGCTGTCAGTGTCAAGAGCAGAAAAAGCTTGACACCTGCCCAGCCAGTGTGCTTCGCCGCACGAAGCACACTTGGCTGGTGGGGCACTCTTCCTCTTAGGTGAGGATGGCGGATATGAAGTTGGATGTGAAGTGGAGGACGACGACGTAGACGACGACGATAAGTTGTTGTTCGAGGAGTGTGTCGGACGGGCTTGAGTATCTGCCCAGAGGAGCCTCTGCTCAATGAAGTCACCCAAGTCCTTCATGGTTGGATTAGGCAACTTTTCAAAAAGCAGACGCTCCCAATCCTCCCGCAACTTCCCATCCAAGAAGGGGCGAAGGAAGTGCGGAAGGAAGAGGCCAAGGTCACCGTGTAGATGCGTGTCCAGGGCCCTGTACGTGTCTAACACAGACTCTTTAAAACGTCGGAGCGCTGTAGCTGACTGATCGGTCCTGGGAGGTTCTGCGATCTTCTGGACAAGAATTGGAATGACCAGTTGTGGTCTCCCGTATGTCTTGCGTAAGTCCAGAATGAGGTCGTCCACCGATGCCCCAGACTTGAGGCGGTCGGAAACAAGTGCTTTGCCCTGAGGAGGGACAATAGCCTGACGAATAATGGCGTATTTGTCAGTGTCGGAAAATCCCACTGCACGATGTTTGAGCAGAGAGACTAATTCTAGCTCAAAAGCCTCCCACTGGAGAGGGTCCCCGTGGTACTTGGGGATCTCCAGGTTCAGTGGAGCCATTCGTGGTCGTAAATCGGTAGATGAAGTAGACGTAGATATAGATATAGACGATGATGTAGCTGAAGATGCGGCGGATTCGATATCGTTCGTGAACTCGTCGATAGACTTCTTAAAGGTCTGGATTCTGTCCTTGAGGGCAGGATGTGACTGCAAAGCAGGAGGAGTGTTGAATAGAGAACGACAACTAGTTGAGAAGTTCTCAAGCTTTGTGGCAAAACGTGCAGTAGACTTGTCAGTGATGAGTGATAGACGATCGAGATCGGCCACCAAACTGATGCTGCCAGTCCATACTTGTTGCTGCTGTCTCACACGTTTGAGAGAGAGACGCAGGCTGGAGTGGAGTTCAGAGTGTTTCTCGGCTTCGGACTGCTCCAAGTCGTAAGCAGCAGCGTCAGCCAAGAGCAATTCGTCAATTTGTGATTGGAATACATCGTGAGCCGTGACGGCTGAGGATAGTGCATCTGAAAGGTCATCGATTGCGACCGGGTCCCAGTCGTCAGGATGACTCTCGAAAAGGGACTTTATCTTGCGTTCTGTTTTAGTCACCAAGCCACGCTTGTATGCGCGCTGGCGTTTCAGATGTTCCAGATCAGTCTGCAACGAGTCTTTGGATGATTGTAGAGCCATAGTAGATGTAGGTAGGTCGAAGTGAAGCAGAAGTGATGCAGTAGAATCGAAGTTACAGGTTGGAATTGAATAAACAACAAAGTACGACAAGTGATAGTCTAGCTACGAGCGACAAGGACTGTACTGAACTCGAAAGTAGGACCGCACGATCGATAAGAGAGATGGTAGTGGTCTAGCAGGCAGTAGTGCCGATTCGAACCAAGGCTCAAAGGACCAATGAAAGTGACCGTACCCGGGGCCTTGGTTGTGGAGGCTTGGTTACGGCACCGTCAGAGGTCTTCTCGCACAAGGCGTGAAGGACCAGGCAGCTCACTTAACAGGCTCCGCCCTAAAACTACCCGCAACCGCTGGCCGTGAAGCTTGCAGTCTTGCGTAGCAGGGCAAAAGCGAGCACTAACTACAGATTTTCTTGTGTCTCTAGACTGTCAGAGGTGAGCAACAACTTAATAGAACTTGCCTGTGGCTTATAACAGAAATGAAAAGATGACTGTGCTGTGGGTTAACATTAAGCATGAATATCATTAAAGAGAGATGGGAGTAGGAGAAAACATATGTACATAAATGGAAGGTGACAAATTGTTTTGAGTAAGTGTAAGATGATATGTAAGTGTTCATGTATTTCATGTAGTTGTCCATGTCTGGGCTGGTCAACAGTCCCAGACACTTATATTACAGGAAGACTACAGTAACCCTCTCGCGCATGTGTGATGAGGGTTAATAAATAGCTTTGGGATTTTTATTGCTCTCTTGAACATATACTTTGTGAAGGCAACTGCCGCAATTCTTCTTTTCCTTCTTCTTCTTCGGTTGTTATACTGATAGCTATAATAATAATTGTAGGATTTATGTATATAGAAGATTCAAAATGGGCTAAAAAATTCTGAAATACAATAAAACTAAATGATATAAGTAAATAAAAATATATAATCTAATATTGCCAACACATAAACACTATACTTTTATTGACATAAAAATAATCATGCTGTTATTAAAATATGAGCCATTTCTTTTTAGAAGGTGAAATGTCAAAAACTTCAAAGCCTAAATCTAGTCTTCTCTTTCGTTTCTTACCCCTGCTTGCTTCTTTCAACTTTTCTATAGCAATTACATCATCTCTTGTTACAATATCATGCACAACAATGTCACCCAATGATATTGTATTAGCTCTTTGACTGATGTAAGTTCTATTTAATTCATGACATTCCTTGAGGTTAGATAGTATTAATAGTGCTCCTTCTAGATCAATATCATTATATGATATGTCAAAATATGTTAGACGAGTCAGGAATGAAAGGTTTCTAGCCAGATGCTGAATACCTTCACAGCCAATATTGTTGTGTGATAGATTTAGATCGCATACCTGAGAGATATGTTGAAATGAACTGGATAAACTAATTACTCCTTCAGAACCAATCATGTTATGCGATAAATTTAAATGTTTGAGATCAGAAAGATATTGAAGTGAAATAGATAAACCAGTTGCTCCTTCATAACTGATGCTGTTATGAGATAAATCCAGCTCTGTAAGCTCAGAGAGGCAATGAAATGAACTAAATAAACTAGTTGTTCCTTCAAAACCAATGTTGTTGTGTGACAAATCTAGTTTTGTGAGCCCATTAAAAAAATGAAATGAACTTGACAAACTCTTTACTCCATCATTGCCGACGTCATTGTGTGAGAAGTCAAGTTCCCATAGATACTCAAGATGTTTAAATGAACTTGCCAGACTAGCTGCTCCTTCTGAGGTAATAGTATTCATTGACTGGCAAGTAGTACTTGAGTTAGCATCCTCAGATTCACTAGTGGTAGGTATGAGATCTTCATTTCTGGCACAACTATTTTCAAATGTCAGCCGACGAAGTTTGATATCAGCTGTTAGACCTCTAGCTAATGCCTTAACACCCTCATTAGTGATGTCAGTAAAAATAATACTGAAATATAAATATTTTAGCCTAGATGAATTGGACAAAGCCCTAAATAATGTCTCAATGCTATCGGGTGTGGAAGATAGTGTTAATGTGAGAAAATAAAGATGATTCAAACTTATTAAATTATCAACTAACAGTTGACATTGTTCACAAGATATATTTTTTAATTTGATTTCTAACCACCGGAGGCTCTCAGATTTTAGTATTTGAATAAGATAATCAAACCCAACTGTAGATATTGAAGTATCAATGTCTAGTCTAGTAAGGTGGCAGAGATTTATTTTGGAGATATTCTTGAGTAAAATGTTCAGTTTATTGTCATCATTGGGTAATTCACCAATACACAACTCTCTTATTGGCATAATTGTATTACATATGACATAACTGAGAGCTAACAAGTCACTGGGAGTTAGTATGGTCCATCTGAGACGGAAACAACCATCTATTTGTTTTGTAACTTTGTCACAAACTATTTGACTTTGTGACTCAAAAGCATATTTAATTCGCGACACCTTAGAGTCCCTGCTATAATATTTTTCTTTTATGAAAAAAATTTCTTTTAACGGTTTCTTGCCTAGCTGAAATGATAATAAACCACAACAAAATACCCATACTGTTTTCATATCTATCAATCTTGAGTGCTCCTTAAAAATTTTAACTTGTTTTGATGTACTTAAATGGGCAATGTAATATGCTGCAAGGAATTCCTGTAGGGTCAAATGGTGAAAATAAATTTTTCTTGTATTGCCAGAGTTTTTAATTTCGTGGTAAATGGTAAGCAATCCGAGACAGTTGGAATCATTGAAAGTTTCTTTACAGCCTAGATATGATGCTACTTCATCTGAGGTTATAATTTGATTAGAATTTACAGTCATATAATAAGCAAGTTTGCATATATTGTTGAAATACTCTTGAAATTCTCCTTTTAATTCTTGCAAAGAATTTAAACTTATTTGTGGATGTTTAGTTCGTAGGTGACGTAGAATCAGTGATCTGGTGAACTCTTCATAAATACTAGTTTGTGTAGATAACTGACTTACACTTTCAGAGTCGTAGAGATAGCAAATCATAGCATAATGTACTGGCAAATAACACATATCCATCACATTGGGATGAGAATGTAAATATTCTTTAAGAGAATCTTGGACAGACTGACTGCTTGTTGAATTACTGCAATCAGAAGAGATACTACTGAAAGGAAAATGATCAATGTATTCCATAATTTCATTTTCACTAAAACCAAATACTTCTATTCTCTTCGAAAGAACATCCTCTCTTACAGACTTAGAAGCTGATGGGCGTGAAGAAACTATGATCATGGCTAGAGGAAGTAGTTTCTTATCCAAAAGTTGATAAATTACATTACTCTCTTTGTCTTGACAACGATACTCGTCCAATCCGTCAATTACAAAGACTGAGTTTTCTCCATTGGAGTCATGAATAAATTGACATACAGATTTCAATTTTTCGTCATAATAAAACATCTTCAGCAGATCAGACAAACTGTGGACTTGAGAGTTATTAAGTTCCCTGAGTACTACAAGAAATACTAGTTGAGCTCCAAGTAGAGTTTTCCCATTAGCCCAATCTTTTACAATTTTATGGACTAGAGTAGTCTTTCCACTTCCAGGACGTCCTTCTAGCATTATTAACTCACTGCTAGATACTTTAAATACCTCCTCATACTTAACTTTACTTTTCTTAGCTTTTATGTCGTCAATATCTCCACGCACAGAATAATCACAACTGTATTTGGAATCTTCAGGTGATATAATCAAACCTAAGTTTATAAATTCTTTGGAAACTTTAGGAGGCCAAGTGTCATGAGAATTTGGGATTTCATTTTTACTCAAGTATACATCTAAAAGCTTTTTCTTCCCGAGTGGAAACAGAGTCTTTACAGATATTTTTTCACTGCATACTTCCTTCTCCTGATAAGTAACACAGCATGTATATTCTCCCTCTGTTCCTCTGCAAGCTTTGCTAATGACAAGCATATCACTATGGACTCCTGTATAATGAGAGCTATCTTCTATGGCAGTTTCATTCTTCTTCCATTGGTATGACACAAAGTTCTTTGGAGTAGCCTCAACCAGCAGTAATGTAGACTTACCTTCAGCTACTTCAATTGATGTATTTGACATTCCTGTAATTACAGGATTCATGAGAGAGGTGGCTGAAACTGATATGTGTTGTGATGGAGAAGTTAATGAGTCCTGAGAAAGCTTAGCCTGCTTGAACTTTTCTTTTATTTGCAAGCTTAAGTTTCTTTCTCCTACAACACTGCTGGCTAGAGATTCCTGTAGTCTTGTCAGAGTTGTGTTTGAGTGATTTGTTAACCAACAAGCAATAACATTATACAAACAAAGTTTTATATCATCAGTTTTACAGTTTTCTTTTTCATGTTCCTTTAGACCGAGAGAAACAGCGATGTTTTTCCATTTGGGACTTGCAGCAACTAATAATTCTGCTAATATGTTAGCATCCTCACTTTTGATGGTGATATTTTGCATTGAATCACCCTCCATAAAGTCTTGATTTGTCATTACTTCATATTTTTTTATATCAATGCTTCTTAGTTTTTCCACGAGCTGGATGGAGCATCCTTCAAGGGATGATACTACTAGGACAAAGCTATCCCATGTGCTTACTTCAGATTTTAAATTCTCGCAAAATACTCGTAATATGTATCGAATAAAGGCTTGTTGATCTATATTTTCACTTTCCAAAGGACTGAATATAGAGTATGCAATATTAGCTCTGTGACACAACTTTTTTATAAAAAGTTTAAGATCCACACTGGATAATCCTTGGACAATATCGTCCTCATTATCTCTTACATAGGTAAGATACTCTTCATTGGTCAAACGAGTAGACATGTTCTAGTACAAATATAAAAATGAACATAAACAAAATAATAATGGGATATCTATTTTTCTTTATATTGAAACATCTCACTTTTACTCCTATTTTGGATTGCTGAAACAATTAAGTCTACTATAGTATGTCCAGGCCGAGTTGGCGCGACCACAAATGTGGCAAAAGAGGACTGCACTTGCCGAAACCGGAAACCAATTTATAAGGTCCATGACTGTAGTAGCTTAAACGCACGAATACATTGACACCCACGGGTGAAACAGCACGGGTCTAGAGTGCACATTATTACTATAAGTTCACTTGTTGAAATGAAAGAAGCTTATAGTTTTCCCCGGGCTATATTCAATATATACCTGGTTAAAACTAACCACTCGTAGTTCATCTTTAGTATGATCTTTGCTAAAAAAAAAGCTGAAGGCTGTAGAGGGCGAACTGGAGCAACTTATGTAGCACTGCCGCTGAGCGCCACTAAACACAAGTTTCATTTTAGTGTATATGAGCATGTATATAAACACTTCTTGCTTTTTTGGTGTGATGAATTCCGAAAGTACTCGATAGTAATTTGAAGAATCTAGTAGATCACCTACCTTCAACTATGGCCTCATATTCCATGTGTCCTTCACATAGGATCATTCATAATAATAGCAAAATATTCTAGTCGAAATGTCGGGTTAAGTTATAATTAACAATATTGGCTGTTAGAAAGAGAATATTATTATGCTTATTTCAGCCGAGTATGACTGAATCATCAGGACCATACATATCACTATTATTTATGCTTTTTCTATAAACTTGTTAAATTTTTATATTTTTCTTTATTGTATAAAGCCTAACGAATACTTTAAGAGAATTCCTGCAAAAACACTTGTTTTTCAAGCTACAAACAGTTGCTGTGACCGGTTACTATGGCATTGAAGATCCTTTACCAGGCACAATTTTCAAAATTTCGCCATTTTAGGGGGGCTGCAAAGTGCCGATTGTTGGTTCTCAAGAGCCCCTGGTAGTTAGAATGCCATAATATTAATGCTAAGGAAGCTACCACTACTTGGGGGAAGCTGAGGTACATAGTAATTCCATATTTGTTGGCTAAAATTACATAAAAAAATAACTCTGGACTTTCTGTTTGTAGCTGAAAACTTGTTGTCAAGACTCGACTGGTAAATTCAGATAGTCAAAATGGCTTCAATTTGATACTACAGAAGTTACCACTACTCAAGAAGAGAGGTAAGACAATAATTTTGTGTTTGTTGGCTAAAAAAATGGTCTTAGTTTTTGTAGCTGAGAGCGTCAAGAATTACCGGAAACTCAGATAGTCAAAATAGCTTTAATTTGATACTATAGAAGTTACTAATACTCAGTAAGTTGAGGTACGCAGTAACTCCATATTTGTTGGCTGAATTACAAAAATAACACTGGCCTTTTTTTTTAGCTGAAAGCTTGTTCAAGAGTAACTGGTAATTGAGGTAGTCAGTATGGCTTAAGTTTGATACTGCAGAATTTACCATTACTCGGGTAAGAGAGTAAGTTTGTATTTGTTTGTTAAAATAAATGTTCAACTGTTATTATATTGTTTTGCATAAACTAAGCTAAAATATAATAGCAAAACTGTAGTTTTACGTTACCAAACTAGGCAGGCTCACTCGATATTTGTGTTCACGTACACCACTAGTTTGTATATATGTATGGACGTACGTATGTCATTTTGTACTTTGAACTTCACATGTTTGTGTCTGCTTCGAGGTCTATCCCTTCCCTTACCTCTACTAAACAGAATCCTTCCATTTAGTTAGCGATACTGTATCATTCAAGGAAATCAATTGTTTACCCCTTCCAATAAGGTTGTTTCTGAATGACACAAGATGCACCTAGGTTTTAAGTGCAGTAAAAATCTTTAGAACTTCTTGTTTTTTCAAGTCGCAAAGTGTTATGGCAAATGGTTATTATGGTGTTGAGACCCTTTACCAGACTTTTTTAAACTCAGCCTTTTTTTTTAGTACCTGTGAGTACGTGTTGTCAAAAGGTACTGGTAATTCAGATGGTCAGAATGGTATAAGAGACTCCAGAAAATACCAGTACTGGGGAAATTGAGGTAAGAAAGTAGTTCTGTATTTGTTAGATAAAATATATAATCGTCACAATGTCTATGTATATATACTTTTAGAAATGAACTGATAGACTCTTTTGAAGTGTTTCATTTGTGTACAGGCTCGCTCGCCCTTTGTGCTTGAGCACATCACTATTATTATGCATATTTCAGCCGAGAATGACTGAATCATCAGGATCATTCATGTCATTATTATTTATGCTTTTTCTATATATATACTTGTTAAATTTTTATATTTTTCTTTATTTAAAAAAAATTTTTAAACATTATAATTTTATGACATAAAATTGTGGTTGTAACATTCTCCATAACCATAAGGAACTACCTATAGATGCGAAGAGTAATAAAGAGCTAAAACCTAAATAGTGACATAGAGAGTTCATGATGAATAATTAATCATAATCTGTGGCATCTGAGGTATTGCGCACATGGTTGGCCTGGGTTGAGTGCATGACAAAATCCCGCCTCATGTAGTGCAAAAATCATGTGGTTTTATTTATTCACATAGACTTTTCTCTTGAGAATTGAAACTGCACTCTCCCGCTGTCTCTGAAGTTATTCCATTCAAAAGTTATTAACAGTTTTTGCCATGCCAACTCAACCTGTACATACTATAGTGTTGCATGGCTAGACCTTGTAACAAATCACTAATAGGTCTGCAGTCACTGCACCACTTCATCGTTTCTTTACTCTCAGAACAGGGTAAAATGTAGTAAAAAGTATATAATAAATATCATTAATGTGGTCATTATTAAAATAGTTCTTGCAGTGGGATCAAAATGGCAGAAAAATGAATGATAGAAAAATAGTTGACCTCTGCAGCAGGAAGTAAAAATGTCTAAAATCTACCCAGAAACTTGCACCATGGCAGTCTGTAAACTATCTGTCATATTCACTATAACATTTATTATGTAACGCCCGTGGGAGACTCCCTTGGTGTTGGGGGTTATAGGGACTAGCCTACACAATGGAGTGCCAAGTATTAAGCGATAAAACCGAGGTTAGCTAGGAGGACTTATTAGACAGATATTATTATAATAGTAAATCAAAGATACATGTTTTTAATTATGTTTAAAAAAAAAACTTTCAATCATTAACGAAATACTGTAATTAATATTAAATGCAACATATACAAAACTTGAAGTTTTTTACCACATGGGTTTATATTTGTCTGACAAAACAGTATCTTAAAATTAATTACAAATACTTACATTTGTACAGCTGTTGATGAACTCAGTGTGAAATATCCTGTTGTTGACTGTTCACAGTAGATGCTACTGCAACAAAACCGTAACAATAGCCATAACATTTTTAAATGAAGTATTTAAAAAGCAAAAAGAACACAGTTTGATGGCAAACTTGCCTTCCACATTAAACTAGCTACTACTTGACCATGCTATTAGTTTTGTGGTTATATATACTTATGTCAACTTCTACAACATTCGTATTATTCCTGTAATTATAATCTAATCTTAAATTCATTTCACCGGATGCTTTACTTTTAAACCTGTGGAGTTTATTATTCCTTTGGCTTCAGTAAGCTATAACACAGGAGGAACATATTATAAATATGCTATATTTATGCTTCAACATAAATAGCAAGTAAGCTAACCTGTATGAAGGAGGGAAGGGGGTCAGATAGATTTAGCTAAACTGCTCCTTTGAAATTAATTTATATCATGTGAGAACTGATTCAGCTCAACCACTACACATTTCTTTCTTTCCAACCCAAGTAATGTATTTAGTGGCCACTTCATTTTTAATTTACACCTTCATTCATATGTGACCGGATTTGGAAAAATCCGCCTAAACGCGGCAAACCATTTTTTTCAGTATCACCGGGTAAAGCCTTATGGGTCGATTTTTTTCGAAAAAAATTTTATGGCAGAAATGGATAGACACCAGTTAGCTCTAGCTTATGACGCAGTCTGAAGCTCTGCGCGTTGCTCTAGAACTCACACTGGAGGCTAGAAACACTAGCCGGTTGGACTCGTGTAAGGAGAGTTGCTAAGAAATTATTGGCGGGCTTTTCACTAACAGCCGGGAAAAAAACTGTAGCTAACTAATTCACTTACTATTCTACATAATTCACGTACTCACGCAATTCTCGTCATCATAGTTTCTTAAGGAGCCCTGCGTTAAGCCTTTTAGACTTCTTTCAATCCGCCTGTAACCGGTTTATTTCATAAGTGTCCCGGAGACACGCAGTAATAGTATACGGACACAAGGCACGCCCCCTGAACTTAGCAACGCCTTTACCCGGCGTTCTTTCGAAATCAGCAATAATAAGTTTAGCAAAAATACTGGTGCGTAGGGCGAAGACGGCTTGTGCTACAGCTTCCAAATTAGGAGGAAGGCATCCAAGGCCCCGTGCAGCCTACTGGTAGAATAAATTAGAAAACTATAGATGCCGCGTTTAGCCGGGTTTTCACAAATCCGGTCACATATATGATGAGTTGGAAATTGAGAGAGTCAACTAATTCAGCCAAAGTGTAATGAAAAGTAAGGGTCACTATAAAGATATGAGATCTTTTTGTTATACATAGTATTAATTAAGGTGGAGGTAAGCATGTTACAACATGTCCACTCTCGAGATATTTCATAAAAATACTTTAGGGCATGGTGATGTATTTCCCAGTCTAGGCACTAGTAGATTAGTCTGGCATAGCCAGACCCTTTACCAAACCGCTACTCGGGAAAGGGTCTGGTGTCAAACCTTAGACTCCGTGTACTCATGGAATGCAATATAGTGATTTGAAATGATATACATAGTGTGGGTCTGTCAATTATTAATAATCTTGTTTCCAAGATACTGATATTTATTTGAATAAGTCATAATAACACTTCACAATAGCCAAGTAAAGGAGATATCTACATGAGAACAAATTTAAATAGGGAAGCTTCTCTAGGTACACATGACAGATAATGGGAATTGAATTACAATCTGTGACAACACAAAGAAAAAAAATGACAACAAACTTAAATGGTGACAATTTAATGTAGTAAATAACGACTGATTTGCATTTTCTGAAGAAATCTCTAATGTTTTAACTGCATTAGACTGTATTTTAGTGACAAGTAATTTGTTAGGAAAGATTAGTGAGATAAACTTATAATTAATTTTTTCAAAATATTTGCTATTTATGTGGAACAGCGGAAATAAAATAGCTCGAGCAAAGCATAATTAAATTTGACATTTCCTAGCAGCCTTGACCTATCTCAATATCTCAATAATTGTTAAAATACTACACTATGTAGTGTACTTCAAATTCAAAATCACTTCCATTTGTCTAGCTAGCTATCACAATAGCTGCTTCCATTCAATATAATTATGATCCACAACTTAGCTGACAGTTTACTTGATCAGTCCATCCTGATGTTTTTAGAAGACACACTCATATATATATATATATATATATATATAATACTTATAGCACGAGTCAGAGTACAATATGGGAAAATATTTTACGAGCACGCAAAATATTTTCACGAGCCAAAGGCGACTGAAAATGTGGCGTGAGAGTAAAATATCATTCCCATATTGTACGACGAGTGTGATAAGTGATTTATTGCTTCTTTGAAATTTTTCTCAACCGGTTACAATACAATTTTCATTGATTTTACTCGCTACGCGCGCGCTACAAGTAGCGTACAATATAAACCGTACAATATGGGAGAATACAGAACGCTCGCGTGATGCGGAAATATTCAAGTAAAAATATCAAAGCTGCAATAAATATATATATTATATATATATATATATATATATATATATAATACTTATAGCACGAGTCAGAGTACAATATGGGAAAATATTTTACGAGCACGCAAAATATTTTCACGAGCCAAAGGCGAGTGAAAATGTGGCGTGAGAGTAAAATATCATTCCCATATTGTACGACGAGTGTGATAAGTGATTTATGGCTTCTTTGAAATTTTTCTCAACCGGTTACAATACAATTTTCATTGATTTTACTCGCTACGCGCGCGCTACAAGGAGCGTACAATATAAACCGTACAATATGGGAGAATACAGAACGCTCGCGTGATGCGGAAATATTCAAGTAAAAATATCAAAGCTGCAATAAATTTATTTATTTATTTATTCAACCCTAAATATCTTCACAATGATATTTTTAAGTACTTGACCTGTAAAATAACTCACGATATTTCACAGTTGTCATTTCACGCTGTATTGCAGTATTGCACAAGCTCATTACCCTAGTAGTTATACTAACCGGCCAACCTGAACACTTCTCCCAGTTGTTACAGTATGAAGTGTGTGTGCTTCTCTTCTCTTCAAAGTCTATGGGAAACAATAGTCAGTCCAGAAAGTGGGTGGGGCTCAGATAAGCAATATAGTCACGCGTCAAGCCAGAGTTGTGGACTAGTGTGGTTGAAAACAAACAGAGCAGTTGGGCTTAAGGCAAAGATTGGAACAGGCGGCCAGCGAAGATGTCCTATGCAAGTTTTATTGAATTCAGTAATAATTATTACCACTTTATCATTATGCTGCAGGGTATGATTTTGATGTTTCTAGCAGTAATGGAGGTTGGCTACAATGATCAAGAATGATGATGAGTACTAGACTTTTTGACATATAGTGTGAGACACACGCAACCAATGACTGTCACAATAAAATGCTGATAAAAAGAAATAACTGAAGGCACTAGAAGCATAAAAACAATACAAACATACTCCTGTTTTCTTTCTCAAAGTTGTGTGCTCCCCTGGTAGTATGTCATCTCCACAAATGAAATAATTTTATGTGTGTTTCATTTATGATCCAAAAGTTAGCCTATCAACATTTTCCCATGAAGGTTAAAATATCCTTTAATAAACTTTTTACAAGTAACATAATAATAATACTTGTGGTATGCTTGAGCACAATCGTGAGCGAGCCTTAAACCCCACACTATTGTTAAACGGTTGATTCTAACTACTAACACTCAAGCTACTAAATAAAGTCGAGTTTTTAAATTACGTATATAAAGTAAAGGGGAGTCAATGCCATAGTAACCGCTCCCCGCAACTGTTTGAATTGAAAAAGAAGCAATAAAATCAAGTCACGTTATTTAAACTTTTTCTTTGAGTAGTATTTGTAACGTACAATACTTTCACACAACTGAACATACCTACACAAGACTTACCTTTGTGGTTAGTCTAATGGACAATGAATTTTTAAGTAAACACTGTTGCGTAGGGCTTATACCTGTGTATTAACTTACCACCGCCCCTAACTCGAATAGAAATAGAGCTCCCATAAGTTTTTGAGTTTTAACTGCACCCGCAAAACAATTCAAAGCGGTAAACAATTCCATTTCTAAGGTGATACGGGTAATGGTCGCTAAAGTTAGTGAAGTTTGGGACGGGGTCGAACACAGAGCGAACACAAAAATACGCGAGGGTCAAAGTACAAAATGACATACGTACGTCCACACATATATATAAACAAACAAATATCCCCGATTTACAATTGTGTTACCCCTGAGAGTGTCTCGCTCGCTCCGCTCGCTCGCTAATTAAAAATTACATATACAAGAACTTGAAGCTATTATTATATATGCTAATTATTTTAGCATGTACACCAACTTCCTAAACTAAAATACTACTAATACTTACTTTTGTAGAGCTGATGATAAATTTGGTGTAAAACTTCCTTTATCGAGTATTCAGTTGATACTACTTTAGCAACACCTAAACTATAGCCATAAAAATTTTAGACGAATTCATTAAAGAAATACATTCATGCCAGAGCTAAAGTATCTGTTATAGAATCAAACTAATAAATGAACGGAACAAAAGAAAACAAAAAAAAAACTAACAAACAATAAAAAAAAAAGAATAATAAATTGTGACCGTCTACGGGAAAACCGGGCACAACGCGGCGTGCGTAATATCGAGAAAAGATCGATCGATTTCTTAAAAATGTATTGTTTCAAGCGGACGGAAGGGAACGGTTAGGTCTATTATAGCGGGAACGACTTAAGCTACGACGATAAAACTTGGAGAGCTCAATATCTAGACGCCGACAACTCCGTAAGTGCAAAAAAAAAATTTCGAAGGGTGCCGCGTTGTGCCTGGTTTTCCTATAGACGGTCACAATTAATGCCTACACTTTTATTCATTGCTTATTTCTACCCACACATACACTGATGTATTTGTTCAACTATTAGTGAAATACTGAGACTTTACTGAAGGTGTCAGAAATGAAGACAAATTATGGAGCTTGGGGCTAAAAAGTCTCAGTGAATTCTTATTTAGCCAGGGTCTCCAAAATTTGAGTAAGGGAGAAAGTATCAGGAACTTTCTGCAGTCCTAAGTACTTTAGGTCCCTGTTCTATCCTAAACCAACTTTTGATTTGGAGTTATAGTAAAGGTTACTCCACAACATGGAGGTTGGTACAGAAGGCCTGTGGATAGTGTAAATCCCATACCAACCAAACAGAGTGGTGCAATCAACTTGCACCACGGCTCTAGGCTATTTAAATAATTTTGATTGGAGAAAGGTATGAAATATTCATGACACTGCAAATTCAGCAATCTGATTGTATACTTTGAACGTACTGCGATACAAGTTATAGTAAAGACTGAACAAAACAAGTTAAGAACATTTAATATGGCATTTAAAATGAAGCACCAAAGGTGCGAACCCTCAGCGCTACTAAATACTTCAATATAATCTCAGACAAAAAGAACAAGCAATCTATTTGCTAATCAGGCATCATTATACCTCGAGCAATGAAAATGGTACATGGAAATGCTGTTTTAATAAGAGAAGCTAAACAGGCCAGAAATACGAAGTGATATACATTTTCAACACGAAACGTCCATCAAGATTAGATGTCAGTCAAGGTTCAATGATGTCAGTTATGATTAAGGGTGCTGGCACATAGCAACGCCTGAATAGTCATGCGTTATCTACCACAAAGTCACCTTACAATAAAAAATCCTCGCGCTCTAAAGTAATGGATCCAGAATATTCTCTCTGACTATTTCTTTGCTGAGGTGTGTGAGTAAAATGGCTTAACGATGGAGAAGAGCTTAGTTGGCATCTACTTAGCCGCTTAACCTATTCAGATAAGCTCATACTACAAACAGAATTTGGATAGTCAAACATTTCAGGGATGAAAAAAGCCAAGCTATTTGTCATGCTAATGCATGTGTGCAATGAATGTGTGATATACTATAGTATGTCCAAGTTGAGTTGGCGGGGTAAAAACCGTTAATAACTTTTGAACAGAAGTAGCTACGCTTCCGGGGTTTGTATCGTTCGAAAGCTCGTGCCGAAGCGGTCCAGAAAATTCCCTTTAAAAACTTCAGAGCCTGCAGGAAAGTGCAGTTCCAAAACTCAATAGAAAAGTCTATGGGAATAAATAAAACCACACGTTTCCCGCGCTACACGCGGCGGGATTTAGTCACGCGCTCAAACCGGGCCAACCACGTGCGCAGTACCTCAGAGACAATTTGTAAACAAAAAGCAGTCGTAGTTAGGTGACTTCATTTCTACCCTTCTGCTTGACATCCCGGTTCATTTTAGGCTCAAGACTTGTTGCTATTCAAGGCTACTTAACAAGAGCAAGCTACAATGTGAGGTACGTTTGTAACACGGGTTGCTAGTCCACTCAGATTTTCTTACCAGTTTAAATAGGGCCTATTTATTTAGAACTCGGCCAATTTACTGTTTGCTGACCAAGATAATAAGATATACAATTCATCATGGACTCTGTATGCTACTATTTATGTTTTAGCTGTCCATTACTCCTCATGTCTATATAGGTACAGTTCTCTATGGTTATGGTGATGCTATTGACCACCCTCCAAATTCAACTGCTGCTTGTATCTACCACAATTTCGACATGTCATCATAAAATCATATAATATTATAATTATTGTATATGTCATTATAAATTATGTCAATTTTTTTGGTATAAATAAAAAAAAGTTGAAATTTAACAAGTAGATAGAAAATATAGTAAAATCATGAATAAAATGACATGAATGATTCAGTATGAAGGACAAAGTAATACTGGAATGTGTGTGGTCATAGCTAACGGTGATGTACTGGATTCTTCACATTACTGTTGAGTACTTCAGAAGTTCGTCACACCAACAAAGTAAGAACAGAGTTTAAATACACGCTTAATCACACAACAATCAGACTTACTTGAGGAGGCTTTAAGCCGCGGTCCTGCGCTACTTTTCCTCTAAGATTTGTACTACATTAGTAGCTCCGGATCGCCTTCCGCAACCTTCAGCCAGTTTTAGCCACAACTAGAAGCTCGTATAAACGATAAACTGCATATAACCGAGCATATATTATACAGCCGCGGTAGAAACTGCCATAGCTTCTTTTTCATTTCAACAAGTAAACTTACGGCAATAATGCGCACCTTAGACCCGCCCCATTTTTACTGTGGGCATCGACGTTTTCGCGAGTTTGAGCTACTACTGTCATGTGACCTGAATTGGTTTCGGTTTCTCCAAGTGCATTCCTTTTTTTGCCACATTTGTGGTCGCGCCAACTCAACGTGGACATACTATAGTAGTGCATGGAATGAATACTGAATTTGATGACGGTTAGGTAATGATTGTAAGCCTTGGAACTGCTAATTGTATTGAACTACTACAATGTGATTAGCTATGTTATTCTTATTAATATAGATATAGCTGTCTTCACATTATGTTAAAATTTTTATGTGTGGAAGTGTCAGCACAGACTGATTAGTCATTTTTCAAAGAATAAAAATGTAGCTGCCAGAGATAGCTATTAGTCTCCCTTGTGTCTTAAGGAAAGCAAGTAATGATGAGCTGAAATGAGCTGTAATGATGAGCTGAAATTACTAATTTCATGGTATCCCAGCTCTTCTCCTTTATGACCACCAGCTCTGGGCATACTATGGTTCTTTGAACATTACTCCTGAGTAATGTCAGTGAAGGGAGAAGATAATGATTGGATAGTTGTGGGGAGAATTTCTGACACCAGGTTATGGATTACAGATACATGAGCAGCAGATCTTCTCAATCCTAAGTTTTTTTTGACTTCCTAGCAGTGTGGCCTGTATCTGGGCTTTCTCATTCTGGAGTAGAAGAGAACTAGTTAAATTGCTGCGGATGGAGAAAAGAGCATAGCCTCCAAGCGAATGGATTCATCCATAAAGTT